>Ga0208244_100513_pt1 | contig 36213 bp, 31 predicted proteins | sample SubbioCR12Aug_5A_FD_184828 | JGI IMG/M metagenome (GOLD analysis project Ga0208244, IMG submission 184828) | Serpentinite rock and fluid subsurface biosphere microbial communities from McLaughlin Reserve, California, USA - CR12Aug_5A (SPAdes) | ecosystem: Environmental > Terrestrial > Deep...
AACTTTGGTCTCATTGCATCGCTAACTTATTGTTGATTACAGCTGTTATGACGCCGATTTACACCTAGTATTTTCTCTTTTTTTTCCACAAAAATAACAAAAGTGGCTGCCCTTATGAGACAGCCTCTCAGGGGGTGTTAAAATTTACAACACGCTTGGTGAATGTGTGATTGAATTGCCAGATGTCCAACATCTTGAAGATGTTGGACATCTACAACGCATTGATGTGTCCAATCTGCCCACAGGCTTGTATTTTGTTAGGTTCGGGGATATATTTGAGAAGTTTATGGTGATTAGGTAGCTAATATTATGAAAAAGACAATATTTATCTTTTTGTTAGCAAGCTCTCATTTATTTTGTTTTAATCAATGGGAAGAACTATTCACTTTGGAAGGAGTACCAAAGGGTTTGGAAATTGTTGACAGTAACAATTTTTTTGTTGTTACAACTCAGGGACTACCCAACAGATTATACAAATCAAATGATGCCGGTAATTCATGGGAAATGATATTTGATAAATTTACGGGTGCAGATGGTTGCAAAGATTTTAGTGTTCCCGATATATCAAATATCTTTGTTTCATTTAATAAAGGCTTATTATTTAAATCCAATAATGGAGGTAATACATTTGAAAAAATAGACTTGGAAACAGAATTATCTATATTAAACATTGTAATGCGAAATAAGAATGTAGGATTAGCTTTTACAACTCTTGCTTTTTATCTTACATTCGATGGTTGGAAAACAAATAGAAAAGTTGATTTTTCCCCTTATGGTATCGTTACTAATCCAACTTTTATAAATGATTCTATTGTTTATTTAGTTTATAAGAATGATGCCGGGGTGTACATGCCTGATTTGAACATAAAAATAATTTATTCAGATTTTTATTATATTGCTGATGTAAGTGTCGGTATTTATGACTTAAGTATTGTAAACGAAAATTTAATGTTTGCCTGTGGTAAAAGTCATGAAATCAGCGGTGGCTCCGGACATGATGCAATTTATAAAAGTACAGACGGCGGAAAAACTTGGAGAAGTGTTTTGGATTTGAATGCTGATAGAACTAAATTAAATAATCACTATTTTCCTCCTTTTGGCATTCAAAGCATAGCATTCAAAGATAGCTTGACAGGTATAGCAGTCGGTCAGTTTGGGAAGATTGTCTATACTTATGATGGAGGTGAATCATGGATTTATGAGAATGATTTACCTCCTAAATTGGGAGGTGGACAAAGTAATCCGGCTACAATGATTATAAGATATTCCGGCAATGTACCGATAATAGCAGCTTTTAACGGTACTATCCATAGACTTGTAAAAGATAACTTATTACCAGACTCCGACAATAAGTTCAGCATCGGTGGCAAAGTTTGGGATGGGAACGAAGGGCAGCCTGGAATACCAATTGCTAACGGCTATCAGGTAACCATGACGGATAAAGATGGCTATTACAGATTTGACAAGCTCAAAGAAAGCAGCTATGATATAAAAGCAATTAACAAATATTTTGACCTACCAAATATAAAATATTATTACAGACCTTATCTTTATAGTCCCAAAATGTATGAGATTGAACTCACAAGTGACACGACCGGATTTGATTTTAACGCCGAAGATATTAGGTCTAATTATACTTTAATGGGTATCATCAAAGATAATAAAGGTGCTATTCTTGCAAACTTGGTTGTTCAGATTGGCGAATACAAAGTGAAAACCGATTCTACAGGCAACTATGCTTACTACAAAGCCGAACCCAAAGAATATTTTATCAAACCCATTGACGAAGCCTATACTTTTGCACCAACATATTATGATACACTAATAACATCACACAGCTTCACTTTAGATTTCACAGCCACCCCCGCCACCAGCGTATGGGAAAGTGCAAATAGCTCAAGTATGATTCTGTATCCCAACCCGGCAAGCGAATATATTGAAATTAGTTCCCCCTCTTTTAAGAGGGGGGACAGCACAAAAAAGCTGTCTCGGATATGAGACAGCTTTTTGAAAATAATAGCTGAGAGTGTCTTAGCTGAGTTTTTGGCGAATCTTCTTTTCGGACATGCCGCGAAGATAGTACAATTTTGCTCTGCGGACACGACCTTTCTTTTCCAATGAAATTGATTGAATCATTGGTGAGTAGAATGGGAAAACTCTTTCGACTCCGACACCATTCGAAATCTTTCTGATTGTGAAAGATTTGTTGATGCCGCCACTATGCATTGCGATGACGATTCCCTTGAAGTTCTGGATACGTTCTTTTTCGCCTTCGACAACTCTAACCGCAACGGTTATCATGTCGCCTTCGCGAAACTCCGGAAACGCCGCATAGTTGTCGCCGTCTTTAGCTTTTCTGACTGATGTTGCCCTTTCTTTGGCAACTTCGTTTACATATTCTAATGCATTCACTTTATTTCTTCTCCTGCAAAAATTTAGAGCAACAAATATACGAAAAATTTCTATATAAGCATAAAATAATTCAAAATTTTAGAAAGAAAAATCGAATTGAAGTATTTTCACCAATTGAATAATATTGTTCAAATTCTATTTGTGGGGTCAATGACGTTTATGTTGCAAAATAATGTTGAACTTTGATTTGGACTGCTTTTGTACTCTCTATCCAGCCCGAGCATATTAATGGCACTATGCTTGTAATCTATAGTCCGATAAATATTACGAGCATAAATTTTGAAAAAAATAATTATTATATACGTTCTGATTGTATTGCTTTTTCCGTTTATAGCCGAATCCCAGCAATCTCAGCAGCTTCAACTGCCGAATCTTTCGGTTAATGTGGGGATGGATGACGGCGGAAATGATTTGGTGTTGACGCTCCAAATTCTTGCCGTGCTTACAGTTTTGACTTTGGCGCCTTCGATTTTGGTGATGATGACTTGTTTCACTCGGATTATCGTAGTGTTCCACTTTCTGAAGCAGGCGATGGGAGCACATACACAGCCTCCAAATCAACTACTTACGGGATTGGCACTGTTCCTTACATTTTTCGTTATGCAACCGGTACTCGACCAATCTAACGAGCGCGGGATTCAGCCTTACATGAGAGATGAAATCACGCAAGAAGTGGCTGTCGAGAATATTATTCAACCCTTCCGCGATTTTATGCTCAAGCATACTCGGGAAGAAGATTTGGCTCTTTTTGTCAAACTTAGCGGCTCCGAAAAACCTATGGATGAGACTGAACTTACGATTTGGGCGATTATTCCGGCATATACGATTAGCGAGCTTAGGGTGGCATTCCAAATCGGGTTTATGCTTTTTGTGCCCTTTTTGGTGCTGGATATGATTATAGCGAGCACGTTGATGTCCCTTGGAATGTTCCTTCTGCCACCACAACTTATCTCATTGCCGATTAAGCTCTTGCTGTTCATTTTGGTGGACGGTTGGAACTTAGTCATTGATTCATTAATGAAAAGTATTTTGAATTAGGAGAAATTATGACTGAGCAAATGGTAATTCAAATAGTGCGAGACGCTTTTTATCATGTCTTGCTGATTGTAGGTCCCTTGCTTTTGGTATCTTTGACTGTGGGTTTATTTATTGCGATTTTGCAAGCGGCTACGACTGTTTCCGAGCAAACTTTGACATTTGTACCAAAATTGATAGCGGTTTTCGTTGTAATAGTCTTGCTTTTGCCATTTATGATACAGACGCTCAAAGCCTATATGATTGAAATTATGAATATTATCGCCGGTATGTAAGAGTGATTGATGCTGCCACCTTACAACTACTCACAAGTAAATTTTTGATTGGGACATTAATCTTCATCAGGATTTTGGGCGTATTTTCGGCAGCACCATTTTTCAAAGCAACCGCAATTATTCCCCAAGTAAAAATATTTCTTGCAGCATTGATTGCGATTTCGGTCACATCGGCTTTTTGGGAAGACCAACCTGTGATTGAATTTCACTTGTGGTATGTTACGCTTTTGGTGATGAAGGAATTCCTTCTCGGTCTAATTATTGGATTTGCGGCTCATGCAGTATTTTTTGCCGCACGATTTGCAGGTGGTGTGATTGATATTGAAATGGGTTATCAAACTGCCGTTTTATTTGACCCATCGAATACTACTCCAACATTAGTCGGCGAATTCAAGGATATGATAGCCTTGATGCTGTTTTTAGTGCTTAATGGGCATCATCACATTATCGAAGCGGCATATGTAAGTGTCCGAGCGGTTCCTTTGACCACATTTGCTATGACCGAAGCTACAGCCGCTTTGCTTGCAAAGTATGCAGTCACGGTATTTATTTTAGCAATAAAAATTTCCGCACCTATTCTCGTCGCATTATTTTGTACAAATCTTGCATTGGCTCTATTGGCAAGAATTGCTCCACAGACTAATATTTTCATTCTGAGTTTTCAAGTTAAAGTAGCAGTCGGATTAATAATGTTGTTCATCTCGGTACCGATGGTAATCTATATTTTGAAATGGGCTTTGGGTTCGGTTCAACAAATTACATTCGAAATACTAATGAGTATGTATCCCGATAGGGTGTTGTGACATGGCTGAAAACAAAGACGGACAAGAGAAGACCGAACTTGCCACCCCGAAGCGGCTAACTGAAGGGAGAGAGAAAGGGCAAGTTGCAAAGAGCATGGACGTAACCACTTCCGCCGTGTTGATGATAGGTGTGATGGGGATTTTCTTAATGGGAGGCGAATTAATTTCGAGCTATCAGCATTTCATGAAAGGGATTTTCCAAAATCTTGGGTCATTGCGAGTCACCGAAGAAGGTTTTCCCGCTTTTGCCGGTGAAATCATCGGTTTTATGTCCACACTTTTGCTCCCTATTATGTTTTTGGTCTTTTTCGTGGCATTAGCGGCAGAAATATCCCAAGTTGGGTTAAAAATAGCCACAAAGAAATTTACCGAGGGGTTGAGATTCAAACAAATTTTCAATCCATTTAGCGGTATGAAACGAATTTTCTTTTCAAAACATTCTTTGTTTGAATTAGCAAAGGGATTAACCAAGATTTTTGTTCTTGGGTCTGTTGTTGTGACTGTGTTGTGGAACAAGGACGAAGAAATTATCGGGCTTTTGGAACGCCCATTTGCCGACGTAGGCATGTTGATGGCAGGTTTAGCATTCGAAATTATGTGGAAAGTCGGGGCTGTTTACATTATCATTGCTTTTGCAGATTTCACTTACCAAAAGTGGAAATTCAAGGAAGATATGAAAATGACCAAGAAGGAAACTAAGGACGAATCTCGACAAGCGGAAGGCGACCCGATGATAAAATCTCGTATAAGGCAATTGATGAGAGGACGAATTAGGAAGTTGATGCTCAAAAATGTAAAAACGGCAGATGTCGTTATCACCAATCCTACTCACTTTGCTGTTGCATTGGCATATTCGCCCGGAGAATCGGGTGCTCCGAGAGTCGTGGCTAAGGGAGTGGACTTCATGGCACTTAGCATCAGAACTTTAGCCGAAGATTTTGATGTTCCGATAGTTGAAAATCCTCCTTTGGCTCGAACTTTATATTTTTCTACAGAAGTTGATATGGAAATTCCTGAGAATTTGTTCAAAGCTGTAGCTCAAATTCTCGCATATGTTTATACTCTAAAGAACAAAAAGCTCTAAATGGCAAGGCTTTTGTTATTCTTATATTTTAAGAGATTTAACACTGAAATATGGCTAAAAGCAAACAATTAGGACCTATGAAAAGCTCCGGAATGGATAATTTCTCTCGGGGTTTTGGTTCGATGATGACCAAAAACAATGACGTATTCTTAGCAGGCGGAATCATGTTGATTATTGCATTGTTAATTGTACCCTTGCCTACATTCATGCTTGATTTGCTTTTGTCTATCAATATTGCAGTAGCTATTTTGATTTTGCTCGTATCCCTTTACCTTAAGACACCTCTTGATTTGGCTTCATTCCCAACGATTTTGCTAATTACTACTTTATTCCGGCTTGGGTTGAACGTTGCCTCAACAAGGCTGATACTTGGTCAGGCTGAAGCGGGGCAAATAATCGAAGCATTCGGGGAATTCGTGATTGGGGGCAATTATGTTGTAGGTATCATCATATTTCTAATCTTGGTATTAATCAATTTTATAGTCATCATCAAAGGTTCGAGCAGAATTGCAGAAGTTTCTGCAAGGTTTACTTTGGATGCTTTGCCGGGCAAGCAGATGTCAATAGATGCGGATATGAATGCAGGATATATTGACGAGCAAACGGCACGCAAACGTCGTGAAACCTTGACAAAAGAGGCGGACTTCTTCGGTGCAATGGATGGCGCAGCAAAGTTTATTCGAGGTGATGCGATAGCCGGATTGGTAATTACTGCTATTAATATCATGGGTGGATTCGCTATCGGAGTACTCCAACTCGGGATGCCAATCGCCGAAGCAGCGGCAATCTATTCTATTTTAACGATTGGTGATGGCTTAGTTTCCCAAATACCGTCCTTGCTCATTTCTGTGTCGGGCGGTTTGGTCGTGACTCGTTCGGCATCCTCAGACAATTTGGATATCGAAATTGGCAAGCAATTCGTTGGCAAACCCAAACCTATGTATATCGCTTCGGTAGCTCTTCTGGGGATTGGTTTATTGCCTGGTTTTCCACTAATACCATTTTTGTTTTTGTCCGGAATTTCTGGTGTTGGTGCTTATTTACGTTCAAAGTCCATTGCGAGGGAAGAGCAAAATAAATTAAATGAGGAATTGCAAGAAACCGAGCAAATACGAAAACCCGAAGACCAACCCGTTGAAGAATTGTTGAAGGTTGACCCCGTGGAAATTGAACTTGGCTATAGTTTAATAATGTTAGTGGACGAATCCCAAGGCGGAGATTTGTTCAAGCGAATAACCAATGTTCGCAGGCAACTTGCTATCGAGCTTGGTATAATATTGCCACCAGTTAGAGTGAGAGACAATTTGCAGTTAGAGCCGGAAGAATATGTAGTCAAAATCCGAGGCAATGAAAATACCCGCAATATGCTATATCCACAAATGTTATTGGCTATGAATCCGGGTACTGCCGAAGGCAATTTGAAAGGAATTCAAGTTACTGAACCTGTATTTGGATTGCCGGCAACATGGATAAGCTATAATGACCGCGAAAATGCGGAATTAATGGGATTCACAGTCGTAGAAGCCGCAACGGTTCTGACAACTCATCTAACTGAATTACTACGTCGAAATGCAGATAAATTAATAACCCGCCAAGACATTAAGCATCTATTAGAAAATTTGAAAGAAGATTATCCGGCATTAATTGAGGAAATTTCTCCCGATACATTGCCTGTTTCTACACTTCAAAAAATTGTTCAAAAATTGCTTTCAGAAGGCATTCCGATTAGAGATTTGGCAATAATAAGCGAATCTTTGCTCGAATATTATAAAGTAACTAAAAATACTGACGTTTTGACCGAATATGTTCGCCATAGTTTGTCTGAAACGATTAAGAAGTTATATCAAGACCAAAATGGCGTCATTCACGCTATTGCATTAGACCACGAGGTCGAAGAGATTTTGACAAATGCATTGCAAACCAATAATCAAAATGCTTTGGTGCCATCACTCGGATTATCTCCTGAAATACTGAATGTAATCAACCAAAGTATTTCGGAATCTATTGACGAAGTCACGATAGCAGGCTATATGCCCGTTGTTATTTGCTCTGCTCAAGTGCGTCCCTATTTTTATCGAATGATTCATTCTACTTACCCGATGGTTAGTGTGATTAGTTATACCGAATTACCCGCAGAAACCGACATTGAAATCTTAAGTCGCGTTCAAATGCAATTTACGTAATTATACGTATTTTATATATGACAGATTAGTCTTAAATTTGCATACAATGATTAATAGCGATAACAGAGTTAATGAGGTATATAGATTATTATAAAGTCCTTGGTGTCGAGCGAACTGCTTCAGGTGATGCTATTCGCAAGGCATATATTTCATTGGCATGGAAATATCACCCTGACCTAAACTATAATAATGAAAAAGCACTCGTCAAATTCACATTAATCAACGAAGCATATCGCATTTTGGGGGACCTTGACAATAGGCTCAATTTTAAGATTAAACTTGAGCAGTATGATAAAATTAGAGAAATTGCTAAAAATCAACATAAACGCACTTCCGAAATCAAAACAAACCCACAATGAAAAAAATCTATTTATCTATCACCGAGATTATAAATGAAAATGCTCCATTTTTCATTTTATACACTTTATTTCTTGCCATTGGAGCTTCTTGGTTACTTATTTACGACAAAGGCCAATGCGTCCTGATGATAAACGGAATACACAATGTCGTTTACGACCAAATATTCATCTTTTTTACAGAAGCAGGTGACGGAAAATACTTCGCAATTGTAATTGTAATTGCCGGTGTACTCAGCTTAAGGTATTTATTCTTTGGATTGACAGCATTTTTAACCTCAGGAATTATAGTTCAATTGCTCAAAGCATTAATTGATACACCACGTCCGAAAAACTTTTTTGATGGAGCTGTAGAATTGTCATTAGTGCCGGGAATTGATGTACATTCTTGGAATAGCATGCCTTCGGGGCATGCTGCATCAGGGTTTGTAATCTTTTTATTTTTTGCTTTATTAATCAAAGACAAGCGTTGGTCGGCATTAATGTTTGTTTTCGCACTACTTGTGGGAATTTCTCGAATTTATTTAGTCCAACATTTTTTTGTTGATGTTTACTTTGGTTCAGTAATTGGCGTGATTTCTGCATTATTTATGTATAGCCTCTTTTTTAAACACCCACGTTTAAAAGATTCAAAATTTTTGAATTACTCAGTTTTCGATAAGTACTTCTTAAAAGAGTAATTACTGAATTTGGCTCAATTCCTCTAATTTAATTCTCGCTGATTCGAATTCCGGATTTAGCCGATATGCCCACTCGTACATTGTCAATGCTTCTTCTGTTGCACCTACACTCTCGAAGCACATTGCCGTTCCGAAGCATGCAAATGAATTCTGCGAATTTAACGATAGAGCAACTGTATATAGATTGTGGGCTGATTCGTAATCTTCCATTGCGAGCAGTAAATCTGCCGTCAAAACCAACAAATCGTCTAATGAATAGCCCATACTCGAATCAAATCGTCGTGTTTTCCAGCTATCCATTACCACCGTAATCGATTCGAGAGCTTCCACAATCATATCTTTGGAAGCCAAGTAAATCGCCTTAACATAATATAAATCAGTATGTCCGGGCGATATTCGTTCTAATTCGGAGATGAAATTGTCAGCAGTGTCATAATCTCCCTTATTAATCGAAATTATAATCATTCTGCATAAAGAGAGAATATAATACTCATGGCTGACGGAATCTTTGTTGGAAATTACTGAAATATAAGCACTTGTAGCATTATCGTAATCTTCGGCAATGTAGCTGTTTTCGGCAGCACCCATCATCAATGAAGCATCACTAAAGTCCTCCAATGCATCATTCGCTTTGAGGGCAGTATTTGTACTGTATAGAGAATCTAATCTTGTAAGCGCTTTAATAGTTGCTCCCCGCCAAGTCCAATCTGTTCGTGCAGAAAACTGTGCCAGAGCACCCATACTACGTAAATGTCCGGGATTATCGTAAACGGATTTCAAAATTGATTTCAATTCGTCGAAATCGGGTTCGAGCAGAAAAGCCTCTTTGACGAAGGGCTTGTCGTCAAGCTTGTTGCCAATGCTACGCTTTGTGGATTTAATTTTTAATGCAAAAGAGCCGTGAGCGAAATCGTCAGTCGCACCATTTTCGGTGACAATTACAGGAAGTCCGCAAGCCATAGCTTCTAATACTGGCAAAGAGAATCCTTCGCCGCGATAGGGACTGACCAAAACGTTACACGCCCGATATAGCGATGCCATTTCTTGCTCGCTCATATCATTTTGGAGATAAATTATTTCCGGCGAATTGCTTTTAGAGCGAATTTGTTCGATATGATTTTTGGCAGTTTGCCCTTTGTAAAAGCTGCTTCCGCCCATATCTTTAATTACCAAGCAAATGTCATCTTCTGCGGTGAAATTTTCAGCATAAGCTCGGAGAAGCAAATCAATTCCTTTCCTGAAAATCGTTCCGCCAACAAATAGCATTTTGAACTGCTTTTTGGTTGGCAACTCGAATTTTTCTCCGTCGGGCTTGAATAGGGTAGGGTCTATACCGTTTGGGATAACTTGCACTTTGCCAGCATCAATACCCGATTCAATAAAAGCCTTTCTCGAAAAGTTAGACGGAGTCCATAGCTCGTCCGCTTGTTTGAATAAATCGACAAAATCCTCTCTAAGAACGGAAAATTCCCAGGGTTGCATGATAATCCATTTAGCTCCGTTCGGGGCTTCGGTTTTAGGGGGCCATTGGTGGCGAATCCAGACATAAGGCAAAGCGGAAATTTTGTCGCTTACTTCAGATTTGTATCTTATATCATTTTCAATCAGTGATTTGAATTTTTCATTACTTTTCGGGTCGAATGTGTCGGGTTCGTATGGAATTATCGTCAGATTTACGGCACCCGATTTTGTCAAATTTATGCAATGTTCTCGGTTGATTAAAGCTAAGGAATGATAGACAAATTGCGAACCTTCCCAAACAACATTTAATTGTTGGTCCTTGTTGGGTGCTAAAGCTACGTCTTTAGTTGGTTCACCTCTATTTTCAATATCACCTACAAGTTCCTTCAACATATCAATTTCAAATGGCTCATCTTCAGGAAGAACATTAAAATTCTCGGAATCTATTTTGAAGTCGAGCCAATCAAATCTGCTCTCGGGCTTACTAATTGTGTGAGTTCCTCGTTTTGATGCGACCACAGTCATATTTAAGTTAATCAAACCTTTGCTTTGGGGGTAATCCTGCAAAGTAATGCTTTCAACCTTTAACTCAGCTTTTTCTAAATGCTTGGAAATAGATTTTTCGTCGAAGGCAACGCAATGATAATCTCCCGGGTTAGTTTGACCGCCGAAAACCATGTACGAAGCAACATCTGCATCCCAATCGCCTCGCTGGTAGGCATTCATTTGCAATCTTAAATTCGGACAACGAATCTCGATTTTTCCTCCGGGTTTCAGCACTCGCGCCCATTCTTTAAGCACTGCGTCCGTTTCCCTGTGTGAAAAGTGCTCCAGTACATCGCTTGCCAGAATAAATTCTGCACAAGAATCCGGCAATTCAAGATTCCGAATATCCATAGAAACAACATTTTCATTTTCGGAGTATAAATCTATGTTCAAGAATCCCTCTCTGACATCTCTGCCACAACCCAAATTCAGCATGAGCTTATCAGGCAAAACTTCGGGTAAACGCCCTTTTGCCGACTTATTTGAAAAGCCATGCGGAATATCCTGAACAAATTGTATTCTATTCATTGCCATAAAGTATCAGCCAATATTCAAAATTATACATAATACTATCAAAACAAGTGCCATAAGCCATGAAATCTTAATCATATACGTTTTAGCATTTTCAAAAAGTATTTACTTGTATATTAATTAATTTTACAGAATATGAAATGAGAACAATAGCCGCAATCGCAACTCCTCCCGGAATTTCCGGACTTACCGTCGTGAGAATTTCGGGCGACGATGCTATTGATATTATCAGAAATTGTTTTAGTGGCAAATCTAAACTCGAAAATTTGCAAAGCCACACAATTATATATGGTAAAATATATGACGATGACCGAATGGTTGATACCGTAACTCTGTCCTTTTTCAAAGCTCCAAATTCATACACAGGTGAAAATGTTATAGAAATTGCTTGTCATGGCGGCTTGATTATTGTAAACGAAATTCTTGATTTGCTATACAAGTTAGGTGCTGTTCCGGCACAACCAGGTGAATTTACTAAGCGCGCTTTTCTGAACGGAAAACTTGATTTGGCGCAAGTAGAAGCTGTTGCAGATATTATACATGCAGTTTCGGTACCCGGAACAAGAACAGCTGCACGACAATTAAAAGGGGATTTTACGTCCAGACTCCAGAAGCTTAGGCTGCAGTTATTGGATATTTCTGGATTGCTGGAATTGGAATTAGACTTTGCGGAAGAAGGTGTAGCTTTTGTTGAGCGAAACAAGATAATCGAGTTGATAGATTCGACAATCGATTTTTGCAGAAATTTGTATAATTCGTATCGTGCAAGCGAAGTACTTCGTTCGGGATTCAAAGTAGCGATTGCAGGATTCCCAAATTCTGGGAAATCCACTCTTTTCAACTCCATTTTAGGTCGTCGCCGCGCAATAGTTAGCGAAATTGCGGGAACAACTCGCGATTATATAGAAGAAGCTTTATTCATAGACGGTTTGAAAATCATTTTCACTGATACTGCCGGTTTACGTGAAACGGAAGATATAATCGAAATTGAAGGAATTCGATTGGTAAATGAAATATTAGAAAATGCCGATATGATTCTTGTAATAAATGATTTAACACAGGGAGAAAATAATTCCGAGAATTTGCTCAAAGAGATTGCCGAGAAATATCCGAGTAATGAAATATTGCTCTTGCAAAATAAAGTAGATTTGTCAAATATTCACCCAAGTACAGGATTAGCTATTTCAGCCGAATTAGGCACAGGAATAGATTTGCTAAAAAGAGAAATCACCGAAAAAGCCTCAAAGAGTATTGAACGCATATCGGACATATTGATAAACAAACGCCATTACGATTTGCTAATCGAAGCCGAACACAGCCTTATTGATGCCAAAATAGGCTTAGAAGCAGGAATGGAAAATGAACTTATTGCTATTGATTTGCGTAAAGCAACAAAAATATTAGGCGAATTAACCGGTGAATCTTGGAATGAGGAAGTCTTAGATAGAATTTTTTCTTCATTTTGTATCGGCAAATAATGTTTCACGTGAAACTTTTCAATTCACTTAGAAAAATAACGTCTATATAAATTATGCTTAATAATAGATTTGATATAATAGTCATCGGTGCAGGACACGCAGGTATTGAAGCCTCTGTTGTCGCTGCGCGTATGGGCATGAACGTTGCCTTGCTGACAATGGATTTGGATACAATGGGTCGCCCGTCTTGCAATCCAAGTATTGGAGGTTCCGCGAAGGGACATCTTGTAAAAGAGATTGATGCTCTTGGAGGTGTAATGGGTAGTCTGGCTGATAAAGGCGGCATTCATTTCAAAATGTTGAATCGCTCAAAAGGTCCGGCAGTGTGGTCTCCTCGATGCCAAATTGACAAAGATTTGTACCCGAAATATGCACGTTCACTATTATCAAGCGTTATAAATCTGCATCTTATCAAAGGAACAGCAAACGAAGTTTTGATTGAACATGACAAAGTAAGCGGAATTATCACAGATAACAATGAAACTATTTATGCCAAAGCTGTAATTTTATGTGCCGGTACTTTCTTGAACGGATTGCTTTATACAGGCAAGGAAATCACAGCCGGTGGTAGAGTAGGCGAAAAACCTTCGCACAAGATTTCGGACTTGCTATCTTCATACGGTTTGGTTCGTGGCAGACTTAAAACAGGAACTCCGCCAAGAATCACAAAAGAATCAATAGATTTTTCAAAAGTTGAAATAGAAAGCGGCGACGATGAACCCAAAGCATTTTCATTTCGTAGCTCAAGCGTTAAAAATAGATTAGTATGTTACGGCACGGAAACAAATCTCGCAACTCATGAAATTTTGCGAACAGGATTTGAAGACTCGCCGATGTTTACGGGACGAATCAAAGGAGCAGGCCCAAGGTATTGCCCTTCGATTGAAGATAAAATTAATCGCTTTTCCGAGCGCGATTCGCATAAAATATTACTCGAACCCGAAGGGCTAACCACAAATTCCATTTATGTGAATGGATATTCGACATCTTTACCTCAAGATATTCAACTTAAGGGATTGCATACAATTCCTGGATTAGAAAAGGCTGTTATGACAAAAGCCGGATATGCAGTCGAGTACGATTTCTTTTTTCCGTATCAGTTGCGTTTCACAATGGAAACAAAAGCTATTTCGGGATTATATTTTGCAGGACAAATCAACGGCACTTCCGGATATGAAGAAGCTGCTGCACAAGGACTAATCGCCGGAATAAACGCTGCATTGAAAATTAGAGAAGAAGAGCCCTTTACTTTGCGCCGCTCGGAAGCATATATTGGCGTTTTAATTGACGATTTGGTCAATAAAAGCACTGAAGAACCTTACCGAATTTTCACTTCATTAGCCGAATATAGACTTTTGCTCCGTCAAGATAATGCAGATTTGCGATTGTCACATCACGGGCATCGTCTCGGATTAATAAGCGATTTGGAATATGAACAAATTACTCAAAAGACACGATTAATTAATGATGGCTTTGAAAGGACAAAATCAATTAAACTTAAGCCGAATATTATCAATGAATATTTGAAAACAATTGGCGAAACCGAAGTAGATATTACAACAGATTTGTACAATCTAACTAAACGAAGCAACGTTCGATTGCATGATTTGCTCAAATTAAGCATAAATGGCGACCCTTTTGTCAGGGCTCTTGTCCATAATGAAGATATTACCGAGCAAATCCAGATAAACATAAAATACGAAGGATATATCGCACGGCAGTTGAAGGATATCGCATACTTCATGGATAATGAATCTAAAGTTATTCCTGATTGGTTTGATTACAGCAGCATATCATCTTTATCAAATGAAGCTCGTGAAAAGCTAATCCGAATTCGCCCGGCATCATTAGGTCAAGCCTCTCGAATCTCAGGTGTATCAGCTTCTGATGTATCAATTTTATCACTATTTTTAAAGTAAATTGTTTCACGTGAAACATTTTTTGACATGACTAAAATTGCAATTGTAAACGGTAACAATCTTCTTGGTCACTTCTTGCGACGTTTTTTGACCCATCATACTACATATTCTTTTGTAGATATCTATGATTCGGAGCAAATTGCAAACGAAGAAAATGAGACACATAGGTATAATGTTAATGATTTGAAAACTATCCGAAAATTGATTAGCAAAGTCAAACCATCGCATATTATCGCTCTAAATGATTTCAATTCTTCAGATGATGATAAGCATAAACAAGAGATTTGGAACAAGAATGTACTTGTAGTCGAAAACCTTTCCAAAGCGGCAGCGATTAACGAAAGCCATCTTATGCTTATATCCAATGAATCATTATACGATGGAACGACCGGACCATATAAAGAAGAGGATAAACCAAATCCCTTGAATTATTATGGCAAAGCCAGACATGCCGCTGAAAACTTAGTAATTACAACAATCGAAAATTCATCTATTGTTCGTGCTCCAATGATTTACGGTTATTTACCCGGAGTACCGAGTTTGGTTGAAAAGGTCCTCGAAAATGACCATTTATCCCTTCGAGATGATTATTTAACCAATCCGGTTTATGCAGAAGATGCCGCTTTAGCGATTTACAAAATTATCAGCAAGCAACGAAAAGGCTTGTATTGCTTGGGTGGACCTGATTATTTGACTCCCTTCGAATGGGGTTTGAAACTAAATCAGTATCTTTGTAACTTGAGCGGGAACATTTCGCCCTCTTATGTGTCTATAAGTAAGGACAAAGAACAAAAATTAAAATTCGGCTTCGTAAGTTTGAAAGCCGAAACAGATTTGAACATGAAATTTATGGCTTTAAGCTCAGCTCATTCAGCCATAAGGTTTCTGATAGATAAACGTAAATATGACATTTAAGGAGTTACAATGAAAGCTACACCTGAATTCGACAGGTTCAATCCTGAAATAGCAGTTTTTTTTGCTGAACTAAGTAAGAACAATTCAAAAGAATGGTTCGACGCTAATCGCAAATTTTACGAAAAGGAAATAAAAGACAAATCGAAATTATTCATTGGTGAAATGGGGAAACGTTTCTCCGGCAATAACCTTCGATATATTTCCGACCCGAAAATATCAATGTTTCGTATCAATCGCGACATAAGATTCAGCAAGAATAAAGAACCGTATAAAACAAATCTCGGATTTTGGTTCCCATACGGAAATGACGTATTGAGCTTTGCAAAGAAACCGCTACCCGGCATATATTTCCATTTTTCAAATGAGGAATCATTCATAGCTTGCGGAATCCATACGCCTGAAAGTGCAGATTTGAAAAAAATCCGTGCAGCATTGGCAAATGATTTCGAGAGATTTGAATCTATCATAGGGAACAAGAAATTCAAAGCAGCTTTCCCAAAGGAAATGACAGAAGAATCTGTAACACGAGTTCAGGGTTATACAAAAGACCACCCTGCATTCAATTATATCGCCAAAAAAGAACATGCATTTTTCATTGATACTCCAATTGATTCCCTTTTTTCACCGGATTTACCTGAAATTTTGGTAGAAAAAGCTAAAGCAAGCGATGAATTACATAACTTTTTATATACTGCAATTACGGACTAATTTATAATGAAGCACATTGATAAAAACAGAACTGCTAGAATTTTAGACCAAGCACAAGGAAAAACAATCGCTGTAATCGGCGATGTAATGCTCGACCGATACTTTTGGGGGAGTGTGAGCAGAATTTCACCAGAAGCGCCTGTACCGGTGATTGACGTCGAATCTGAAACTTTCCATCTTGGAGGAGCTGCAAATGTAGCAAAAAATCTCCGTTCTCTCGGGCTTGAACCCTTGCTATGCGGCATCATTGGTGATGATAACTCGGGAGCAATGTTCAGACAAATTGCCGAATCATCAGGGATTAATACTATGGGATTATATGTAGATTCCGGACGTCCCACTACAGTGAAGACTCGTATAATTGGCAATAACCAGCAAATTGCGCGAATTGACCGCGAAGTAAAAACTCAATTACCAAAACAAGGTCTTGAACTTATCAAGAATTGCTTAATCAATCAAAAAGAACTTGCAGGTGTGATTCTTGAAGATTATAACAAGGGAACATTGACTTCAACTTTGATTTCCGATATTATACATTTTTGTAATGAGAAGAATATTCCTGTGTTTGTTGACCCGAAAAGCGATAATTTCTTTGTATTTAAAAATGTGACTTGCTTCAAACCAAATCGAAAAGAAGCTCAACAAGCATTAGGTATTGAATTCGACACCATAGAAAATTTACATGTTGCAGGCATTAAATTACTCGATACACTGCATTGCGATAGCGTTCTGATCACGCTCGGCTCAGCGGGAATGATGCTCTTCGAATCCGACGGGACAATATCTTCTGTGCCAACAAAGGCGAGACACATCTCCGATGTTTCAGGCGCCGGCGATACTGCAATTGCTGTGATTGCAGCCACTTACGCAGGTGGAGCTGACATAAAAGAAGCTGCAACACTCTCAAATAACGCCGCAGGATTAGTTTGCGAAAAACCCGGAATAGTAACTATTACAATAGAAGAACTCATAGAATCCATCGGGAGCTTATAAATATGTTGTGTGAAAGTGCAGAATTAGCAAAAATATTGCAGGAAAAGTCGGAGCAAGGAAAGAAAATAGTCTTCACAAACGGTTGCTTCGATATTCTTCATGCGGGACACGTCAAGTATCTTGAGCAATCTAAGCAAATGGGCGACGTGCTTGTAATCGGGTTGAATAGTGATGATTCGGTCAGAAGATTAAAAGGCGATTCGCGTCCCGTGAATAATCAAATAGATAGAGCGATTGTACTATCGGCACTCAGAGCAGTTGATTACGTTTGCTACTTTGAAGAAGATACTCCTTTGGAATTGATTATGAAATTGAAGCCAAATATTATTACAAAAGGCGGCGATTACACCATAAAAGATGTAGTCGGTGGCGAGTTTGTAATCAACAATGGGGGCGAGGTTGTAATAATTGAACTTGTCCCGGGCAAATCAACAACAAGCACGATTCAAAGACTTAATTCGCTCAAACAATGAAATACATACTATTCATAATGCTTTTTCTAATGCTATCATGCTCAAAGAGCAACGAAGCGTATGTGGTAGAGGACAAAAACATAAAAATGGATACAAATGAAAATCAGTCAGATCGCTTATTTGTCACTAAGAATGTACCTTTACCGTATGATTATGAACTTGTACGCGTAATCCCAAAAGAGCCAAAGGCTTACACTCAGGGCTTACTATTTCATAATGGACAACTTTACGAAAGCACAGGTCAATACGGAAGGTCATCTGTTCGAATTGTGGACCACAAAACCGGAAAAGTGCTAAAAACAAAGAAAATCAGCCCGCAATACTTTGGTGAAGGAATCGCTATCATAAACGATAAATTGTATATGCTCACTTGGACTTCGCGAACTTGCTTTGTTTTTGACCCGAATTCATTTAAAGAAATAGAGTCTTTCACATATCCGTCGGAAGGTTGGGGATTAGCAGATTACGGTGATAAATTAATCAAAAGTGACGGCAGCTATTTTCTCAGAATCATTGACCCCGAAACTTTCAGAGAAGAAAAAGCGATTACGGTAGTACTAAATGGCAGACCCTTGACAAACTTAAACGAATTAGAATATGTAAACGGATTGCTATATGCCAACATATATATGTCTGACAAAATCGCTGTCATAGAGCCTGAAACTGGGGAAGTGTTGAGCATTATTGACTTTGGAACATTGCGTTCGTACGAAGAAAACAACAAAGATGCCGAAGCGTTCAACGGCATTGCATACAATCCGGCAACAGACACTTTTTATGTTACCGGGAAAGATTGGTTGAACTACTTTGAAGTAAAATTACTGTTTAATTAATTTTAATTAATTTGGTTATCATATAAGAATATATTAATTTTACATACTGTAATTTATCATTTTTCTGGAGCGAATTCGTAAAATTGTTTCTATTTGTTTATTAACGCGAGGTTTTATCGGGTGGAGACTTCTACAAACTGATTTTTGTAGAACATGCAAATAGGGGCTAAATATGCGAGTTTACTCAGAACCGAGAAACACTCTTGTCGTTGACTTACATGCCATTCAATCCGAAAGGCAATCTTACATTCGTATGAAACGTGCTTTAGACATTGTCTTAGCACTGATTATGATTGTGCTTACTTCGCCACTCTTTTTGATTACTGCACTATTAATCAAACTTTCAACAAGAGGACCCGTTATATATACCCAAATACGTCTTGGGCAATTCGGTCATAAGTTCCTTATTTACAAATTCCGGACAATGTACACATCGGCAGACTTCGACCACGAACAGTTCGAAATCGAAAAAGCGAAAGGCACATTCATCAAATCCCCTAAAGACCCGAGGATTACTCCTATTGGGCGATACTTACGGAATACAAGTATAGATGAACTGCCTCAGTTATTCAATGTTCTTTTAGGCGATATGAGCATCGTCGGTCCGCGACCTTCCGAAGAATTCTTTTTTTTGAATAATCAACGATTCAAAGATATTCGTTTGATGGTCAAACCGGGGATGACCGGATTGTGGCAAGTGAAAAATCGTAGCAATCATTGCACAATTTTTGATATGATTGATTATGATATCGAATATATTCAAAATATGAATTTATGGAATGATATAAAAATAATTTTGATGACAATTCCGGCTGTTTTGCAAGGGGAAGGTGCCGTTTAGTATCCGACTTCGTTTTTGGGGCTTTATTTGCTTTTTAATCATATTTAGGGTGCAAGGCATATTATCACATGTTTTGCACCCTAAACTTTTAACATAGCGAAAATATGAAAGCCACTTTTGTGTAGTTCCTACACACGTTTTCGCACTATTTTTTTTTCTATGTCATAAATTTTTCCATTATACGTTATCATATAATTAATTATAATATTAGTGGAGATTTTAAAATGGATGAGCAAACAGGAAATCAAAAAAAACCATTGCGTCCTGCTCCAAATAAAAAACAGGACATTTACAATACATATTTGAAAAATGAAAAAAGTCGTAATATACCGATACAAGATTTGGAGGAAGAATTAAAAATGAGTGAAAATAATAACACGAACGATGAATTTGAAAATGAAAATGTCGTTCCGGAATCAAACAACAATGAAACTGATATTTCAGAATTCGTGGATGTGATTAGCGAATTAAACAAACAAAACGAAACACTTATGTCTGAACGTGACGATTTGAAAGAGCAACTTATTCGAAAAGCCGCCGAACTCGAAAATGTTCGTCGCCGCAGTATTCGCGAAAAGCAAGAAATGATTGATTTTGCGAACGAAAGATTGCTTTTCAAAATGCTTGAATTGCTTGATGACATTACTTCAGCATCGAATGCATCTCACAATACGACTGATTTTGATAGCTTGGTTAAAGGCTTGGATATGATTCAAGCTAAAGCTATGAAGCTATTTGACGAAGCCGGTGTAAAGAAAATGGAAGAAAACGTGGGCTCACAATTTGATGTAAATTTCCACGAGGCACTGATGATGGCTCCTTCGGAATTACCTGAAGGTGCAATTGTACAAGTGATTCAACCCGGCTACATGATAAAAGAAAAAGTATTACGACACGCAAAAGTCATCACATCAGCCGGAAATCAATAAAAATAGGATAGGAAAAGAATGGAAAAGCGCGATTATTATGAGATATTGGGTCTGGACAAAAACGCAACGCCTGATTTGGTAAAGGTAAATTACCGTAAAATGGCTATAAAATATCATCCGGATAAGAATCCTGGTGACCCAGATGCGGAGAATATGTTTAAGGAAGCTGCTGAAGCCTACGAAGTGCTCAGCGACCCGAACAAAAAGGCTCGGTACGACCGCTATGGTCATCAAGGTTTGCGTGGTGGGCAAGATTACCACACATACCAAAACATGGAGGACATTTTCTCTTCTTTTGGTGATATTTTTGGCGGTGGTGGAAGCATATTCGATAGTTTTTTTGGTGGCTCAAACGCAGGACGTGGCAAACGATACTCCGGCGAACCCGGTGCGGATATAAAGATTAAATTACCTTTAACTTTAGAAGAGATTTCCGAAGGCGTCGCAAAAACTTTGAAAGTACGCAGACTTGTGACTTGCTCCACTTGCTCGGGTACAGGTGCGAAGTCCGGTGGCAAACGAACTTGCAGCACTTGCAATGGTCATGGTGAAGTTCGCCAAGTGTCACGTTCAGTATTCGGTCAATTCATCAATGTTTCCGTATGTCAAGCATGCAGCGGTACAGGTGAGGAAATCACCGACAGATGTACTGATTGTCGTGGTGAAGGTAGAATATTTGGCGAAGATAAAATAAAAATTGATATTCCTGCAGGTGTCGAAGAAGGCAACTACATACCGCTTCGTGGCAAGGGGCATGTTGGCAAAAATGGTGGCGCATCGGGAGATTTGATGGTAATAATCGAAGAGAAAAAACATGCGCATTTTGTTCGTGACCACAATAACATTATATACAATCTAAACATCACTTTCCCGCAAGCCGCTCTGGGCGATAGTGTAGAAGTACCCACTCTTGCCGGAACAGATAACGTTAAAATTGAACCCGGTACTCAAAACGGTACAAAATTGAGAATCAGAGATAAAGGAATTCCATATCTTAATTCTTCAGGCAGGGGAGACCAATATGTTATTTTGCATATTTCGATACCAACGAGATTGACATCTAAAGAAAAAGAATTAATTGAATCTCTCGCAGAGTTGGATAATTTTTCGCCCTCGCAATTAAATAATAAAGAAAAAGACAAAAATATTTTCGAGAAAATCAAAGATGCTTTTGTATAATTAATTATTTATTTTCATTTTTTCTATAATTCCAAGTTCTTTATATTTAATTCCTTGGAATTTTTTATTTGTACTATTTTAATATAATTATTTTCGTATTAATTATATTATTTTTCAGATTTGGAAATTGCAAATATCATACTTAGTTTTGCAAGAGAAATTGTTAACTAATAGTGGAAATTGTTATGTCGAATGCTCCTCAAGTAGAACTTGCAAGGCTCAGATTACTAAATGAAAAACGATTTATCAATGCTTCGTTGACGTACATTCGTGAAATGCTGGCTAACTATGGTTTCGATGATAGAGAGCTTATGCAAATAGAACTCGTCGCAGAGGAAACTTCCGTCAGCATTATCGAAAACTCTTTCGATGCAGACGAAAGTGGATATTACGACATTGCCTTAATCCGTCAACCAAACAAAATTGTACTCGCATTTGAAGACAAGGGCTTGCCATTCGACATAAAACAACTCGAAAGCAACGACGAGGGAGCTCTCCGAGTGCTTCTGATGAAAAAGATAGCCGACGAGTTGCATTTTATAAATCTCGGCAAAAATGGCAAAAGAATTGAAATTCATAAAAATTTACCTGCAAAAACTATCGCGGAATACACTGAGCAAGACCTTTCGCCAATAGACCCCGAAACCACGCGCGCTTCCGATGATGTAGAATTTATGCTGATGAGTTCCGAGCAATCAGTCGCATTGGCTCGCTGTGTCTATCGCTCTTATGGGCTGACCTATGCAGGGGATTTTATCTATTATCCCGAGAAAATTAGCGAGTTGCTCGATTCTAAGCTGCTGCGCTCGGTGGTGGCACTCAATTCGGAAGGCGAGCTCGTTGCACATTTGGGGCTGAATTTCTTGACCAAAGACGCTAAGGTAGGCGAGACCGGGCAAGCGGTGGTTGACCCGCGTTATCGTGGACGCGGACTTTTCGAAAGCTTGAAAAAATGGCTTGCAAAACATTCAGAATCAATCGGCGATTTCGGATTTTACAGCGAAGCAGTCTCAATTCACCCTTACACACAAAAGGGCAACATAGCACTTGGTGGACACGAAACAGGAATCGTACTCGGTTACGTTCCGCCGAATTTGACTTTCAAGAAAATAGGTAATTTAGGCGAAGGCAAACGCCAAACGGCAGTGTTATTCTATCTTCGTGTAAACGAAGAACCTTTTAGGGATGTATATTTACCCGAGAATCATAAGGAAATGCTCACGAAAATAATAAATGAAAATCAATTGAATCGCGAAATAAAAGTAATTAGCGACGATTTTGTAGTTGAAAATGAAAAATCCGAAATTGAAGTTCGAGTCAAACCTGATTGGGGGCAAGCACATTTAATCGTACATCGCTTTGGGGCAGATTTCCCCGATATCATTGAATATAATTTGCGTGATATTATCCGCCGCAAAATCGAATATACTTATATTGACATGCCATTCAGCTATCCTGCAACCGCACATTTTTGTCCGATGCTCGAATCATTGGGATTTTTCTTCTCGGGTATAATTCCCGAATTATTCGATGGTGATGCATTTAGATTGCAATTCCTCAATCACGTAGAAATTGATGCAGACAAAATCTGTACAGCATCGAAATTTGGCAAAGAATTGCTCGATTATTGCCTTGCAGAACGTGAAAGAGTAGGCGGGGTTTAGGGGATGGGGGGTTTGAGTATGGGGGTTGGGGGATAGTGGTTTGGGGAGCGCAATCCTGATGGGATTGAATGTAAATATTAAACTAATTTTTTAAAGGAATTTTTTCAATGCAAAAGCCTGATTCAAAAGAACATAGACCGTATTTCGCGAACTATTTAAATTTAGTCCCCGACGGTGATTTCTTCCAGCTTTACGACCAGAACACCGATGAAGTGGCGAGATTTTTCTCGTCAATTGACAAATCAAAGCATGAATATCGTTATGCGGAAAACAAATGGACACCCAAAGAAGTCCTGCTGCACGTTTGCGACACAGACAGGATATTTTCCTACCGCGCCTTCGTTTGCATACGTGGAGATAGCATCACTATTCTCATGCCCTTCGACGAGAACGTTTATGCTGCTAACGCTGACGTCAGCAACAGGTCTATGGATAGTATAGTTGACGAGTTCAGAATTATCCGGCAGGGATTGAGAATCCTATTGGAAAATGCAAGCGAAGAGCAAAGAAAATTCTTGGGCAACAACGACGGATTCAAGATTTCAGCTCGCGCCCTTGGCTATATCACAATCGGTCACGCAATTCACCACATGAACATAATCAAAGAGCGCTATTTGGGGTTTGGGGGATAGGGTTTGGGGGATAGGGGTTGGGGGATTGGGTTTGGGGTTTGGGTATTTTTACCACGAAGTGGTTAAATATCTATAAAAATACGAATACTACAGCCCCAAAACAATCCTGGAGGGATTGAATATCTGTAGGTTAGAAATGTAGCTTTTGTAACACAAACTAATGAAACATATCTCACGTTAAGATAAAATTTATATATAATTCAATTTTATCATTTTTAAAATAAAATAAATATGGCAAATGCCAACCAAAATAATATTGCATTAACATATTTTGAACTTCTACAACAGCAAAATTTTCAGCTTGATAAATTAGACTATTCCTTGCTCGAAAAACACAAATCAAAGCTCCAAATAATTGCGGATATTTCTAATTGTGGAGTAAGCGTTTTTGATTTATTCAAAAAAGAACATGTCTTTTTCTCACCAAATTTTGGGGCCCTACTCGGTTATGATTTGAATAATATTATGCAACAAGAGCACGATTATTGGGATTCACTTATTCATCCTGACGATTATATTATGCTCATGGAAGTAGGGATAACTTTACTTAAGCTCTTTTTCAAATTAAACAAAGAAGATAAAATCAACCATAAATTAGTCAATGATTACCGAATTTTAAATGCGAATGGCGAATATGTTAGAGTTATTGAGCAACACCAAGCTCTTGAATTGGACGAATTTGGTAATTTGTGGTTATCATTGAGCATAATAGATATTTCACCTAACCAAGACATTAGCCATGGACTGAAAAGTCAGCTTCTGAATTTTAAATCAGGGAAAATTATACCATTTAATGATGATAAAAGAGAAAATGAAAACATTAGTATAGTTTTATCAAAAAGAGAATTGCAAATATTACAAATGGTTAGAGATGGGCTTTTGAGTAAAGAAATTTCCAATGAATTGGATATAAGTTTGCATACAGTAAATACTCATCGCCAAAGAGTCTTAGAAAAATTAGGTGCAAATAATTCTATGGAGGCAGTAGTATTTGCCTCTCGGCTTGGGCTATTACAATAAATCCTACTGATAAATCAGTATTGTACACATATCATATAAAGAATATTTTTGTTCTTTTGAACAAATATTAAAATTAAATATGATAAAGTACATTTTATATATATTAATGCTGTTTATGACAGTCATTAACGGGATTGCTCAACAAGCTACTCAGAATATTCGAGGCAAGGTTGTTGACATAGCATCTAATGCACCTCTTGCATTTGTAAACGTTGCTTTGATTAATACAAAGTTTGGCTCACGAACTGATTCTTTGGGTAATTTCACGATTGAGAATGTCCCCGTTGGGCGATATACAATTCGATTGACAATGCTTGGATATGAAACATATGTAATGAAAGAAGTTCAGGTTACATCCGGGAAGGAGCTTTTCTTGAATTTTTCGATGAAAGAAAATGTTTACTCCACATCCGAAATTGTAGTCAAGCCAAAGATAAGCAAAGAAACGGCTATAAATAGCTCTGCTACTGTAAGCGCAAAAATGCTTAGCGTTGAGGAAGCTCAACGTTACGCAGGCGGATTCGACGACCCCGCTCGATTAGTCTCATCGTTTGCAGGTGTTTCGAGTAATGTCAGTAACAATGCATTAGTTGTTCGCGGTAACAATTCGCAATCATTACAATGGAAATTGGAAGGAGTGGAAATTCCGAATCCCAATCACTTCGCCGATTTAGGCTCATTCGGTGGTGGCGGTCTGACTGCATTGAGTAGCCAGCTGTTAGCAAATTCTGATTTCTTTTCGGGAGCTATGCCTGCCGAATATAATAACGCGCTTTCGGGCGTTTTCGATATTTTCATGAGAACCGGGAATAATGAAAAAGTTGAACATACTTTCCAAGTCGGTCTTCTGGGTATTGATTTTGCTTCCGAAGGACCATTTTCCAAAAGTAATTCATCATCATATTTATTTAATTATCGTTATTCGACCTTGTCTTTACTCGAACCAATATTGCCAGAAAATGCAGGTGGCACAAGCTATCAAGACCTTTCATTTAAGCTAAATTTCATCACAAAAAACAACGGTACTTTCACATTATGGGGAATAGGTCTAATTGACGGCTCGGGTGCCGAAGCCAAAAAGGACTCAGCAGAATGGATATACGAAGTTGATAGGGAAAATCAAGATGCCAAGCAATATATGGGTGCTTTCGGGATTAGCCACACTTACTTTTTGAATAACAGTCAGTATTTGAAATCTACTTTGGCAGCGACGGTTCAGGGTCTAAATTTCAAAACAGACAAATTGGAAGATAATTCCATTTTATTCCCCAAAAATAGAATTGATAATCAAAATTATAATTTCGTATTTACAACTACTTTGAATACCAAATTTGATGCAAAACATTCAAACAAAAGTGGATTTGTAGCGACGGCGATGATGTACAATTTATCTCTCCAATCTGCAACACCGAGCAACAGTCTATCCACCATCGTGGACGAAGACGGTTTTAGTACTTTAATCTCGGCTTATAGTGCTTCGACAATATCACTATCAAACTATTTAACTATGAATATTGGAATCAATGGACAATTATTTACCTTGAATAATAATTATACAATCGAACCAAGATTTGGGCTGAAATATCAAGCATCTCCGCTACACTCATTCAGCATAGCTTACGGGCTACATAGTCGCTTGGAAAAATTGAACTTCTATTTTATAAAAAATGAAAATAATGAGGCTATTAATAAGAATCTTGATTTCACTAAGGCTCATCACATAGTATTGGGCTATGATTTGAGTTTGTCCGAAACACTGCATCTGAAAATTGAACCATATTATCAGCATTTGTTTAGTGTGCCTGTGATTGCCGATAGTTCCTTTTCGATGATTAATATGCAAAATGATTGGTTCTTTGACGGCAATTTGGAAAATAGCGGTGAAGGCAGAAATTTCGGGATAGACATCACTTTCGAGAAATATCTATCGGACAACTATTACTACATGCTGACTGCATCGCTATTCAAATCGCAGTACAAGGGTGGGGACGGTGTGCTTAGGGACACGCGATACGATAGAAATTATGTGCTGAACTTTTTAATCGGCAAAGAATGGATGCTCGGAAGTGAAAATCAAAATATTTTGGGATTGAATATTCAACTTAGCTACCAAGGTGGCGACCGCTATTCTCCTATCAATTTCAGCGAATCGCTCGATGTACGTGAAGCAGTTTTTGACGAGCACAAAGCATTTTCAAGACAATTTGCTCCGGTTTTCACATGCCACTTCGCAGCGAGTTACAAGATAAACATGCTCGGCAAAACCCACGAAATAGCAATAAAAATGATTAATGCGACAATGTACGAAGAATTCACGGGATTCCATTATAACCGCCACACCAATACAGTAGATGAGCGTCGCGAACCACTATTTTTCCCCTATTTAAGCTACAAAATCGAATTTTAATTTGGGGGTTGGGGGGTTAGGGGATGGGTATTTTTACCACGAAGTGGTTAAATATGAATAACCCCGTATGAAATGCGGGGAAAGAAAACGCGACAGATTCAACAATCCCAAGGATTGAATGTAGGGGTTTTGGGGTATAGTGTAAATTATTCATTTCCTAATTCAAGCTTTTGAATACGGGCTTTAATTGAGCCTTTGGATCTGCCGAATAATTTAGATAACTCACTCTTTTTCATTCCATTAGAAACACTTTCTTGAAGTTTGATATCGTCTTCTTTAGTCCATGGTTTGTATGCACTCTTATGTGTTTTTCTAATTTTTTGATAAGCTGTTAAATTTTCGTCATTATTATGAGAATCATTTTCAGCAATAACTTCTAACGCTTCATTAAATATTTCAACAAAACCTGAAATGTCTTCTTCAAAGATAAGAATACTTATTTTCTTTAAAGTGTCATCTTCATCTTTTTTTACTTGTGACATTTTCAAATAAACCTTATCATAAATAGTTTTATTTACGGAAATATGAAATGTTCTGCTACCAGCTTTTAGTGCTTTCTTAAATATTATTTTTCTCATATTATTAACTTAATTATTGATGATCAAATTGCCCCCATCTCCCTAACAATCTTGACTGTTTCGACGCTGACGGTGGTGACGCGCATCAGCAGGTCAATGACTTTGTCTAGTTCACTGTGGTACCGTTGTATAGCGACTAACGACATTTATTTGCCTTCTTTTTTATTATTTATTTTCCAAAACGCAAAATTGCAATCTACAAACATAACAATTTTATAAATTCTTTTTTTGTCCCGTCAGTTATTGCTCCTGAAGGCAGGATAAACTATAACTACAACTTTATAAATTTCTGTACTTTGTTTCCGATTCTGATGAAATACATTCCGGGTGCTAAAGAAGAAACATCAATTCTTAAATTCTCGCTCCTTGAGCCTGTCGAAGGGTGAGAGGGTGGATGCGCAGCAGACGGGGTAGATAGCACTTTTACTCCCAGTATATCATAAATCTGCACATTATACACATCGGAAGGTTGTGTAATCTCAATATAATCAGATGCCGGATTGGGGAAGAGTTTAAATTGCGATTCATCGGCTCTTTCAATAACGCTTGTAGCAATATCGAATGTAAATTTGTATAATAAATTTCCTACATATGTGTTTAGTAGGAATATTGTGTTTTTATTCAAATAAAAACCGAAATTTGGAGTAGTCTTAATAATATCCGAGTCGAATTTTGGAAATTCAATCCAATCTTTGCCACCATTATTTGTTAAATATTGAGTGTTATTCTGCATATTTGAAAAGCGAAGCCAAATATTATTATCGTCATATGCGATAAAATTTCCCATTAGAATTGGATTCGCTACTCTTGAAAGTGTTATATTTGTGTCTATTTGGTTTACCCATTCTTTACCCCTATCTGTTGATTTTTTTAAACTCACATGGTATTTGATTGAATCAGTATGAATTCTAAAAGTATCAATTTTTGTTACCCAAAAAATGTTTTCACTTGTGAAATATGCAGAAACATCTATAAAAGGAATTTCAAGTGCATCCCAATTTTTACCGGCATCAAATGTACGATAAATATATTTTTTTGAAAATATTTTATCGTTATTATCAATTTTATATTCTGTAAGCATAAATTGATATTTGTGTTCGGAAAATATAATTAATGATGACAATATGGAGGAGTCCGGTAGAATCGGCAATGGTATTTCTTCCCAAGTTTCATTTGCAAATTTTGATTTAAAAATACCTTTTCTTGTAGCTGTCTTTTTTCTAAAATCCCAGTTTGAACCAATTATATAAAGATTTCCTGATTCATCGAATTGAGGTAAAGCTAGTAAAAGTTTTTCAGGGAAATTTAAAACTTTCCATGTTTGTCCATAATTATATGAAATAAAATATACTCCTGTGTCAGTAGGCGGTTGTGGCCCAAACAAAGCTATATGTGGTTGGGTTGTAATACAAATAATATTATCATAATAAACCATTCCGGTTTCAGTTGGTGGTGCTATACCTTGCAAAACCCAACGATTATATATGTCAATTGAACTAATTGAATCCCAAGAATCACCTGAATCACTTGTAGTAAAGAGTTGGAAGTCGTAATCTTGGTTTTTAACTAAGGTAATGCCTTTTAATGAGTCTTTGAATACAATTTTTTGAATATTTACACTCGCGTCTGATAAATTGAAGTCAGCTACTTGCTTTATTTCATAATTTAAAATTGGATTGCTTAAAACGATTTTAACACTAACCATAAATATTAAGAATGTAATAATTAATTTATTCATACTGTAGCTCCAAAAAATAAAATAAAATTAAAATATCGGGGTGCAGAATAACATCTGCACCCCTATTATTATTATTCAATCAAAAATCTACCGGCGGATTTTATTTTACCGTTTTGTATTACGTTATACAAATATGCACCTGTTGGGTACTTGCTCAAATCAATTTCTATGCTTTGATTAGGTTGCTTTGATAAATATTTACTAACTTCCATTCCTATAGAATTATAAACAATCAAATCGTAAGTGAAATCGTCACTCGAGTTGAATATAAAGTTGAATATACCTTTATTTGGATTTGGGAATAATTCAGAGGTAAATAAACCCAAGAAATCTGTATTCAAGTCTTCTGCCATTTTATATAAGTATCCATTAGGATTACAAATTGTAAAACAATTAATACCCATATATGGTTCACAATTCGGTAATGGCAATACTTGATCCTCTACAATACTAGTGATAAGCTCACCTTCCTTTGTAACTGTATAACGATATCTACAACAATCTGTATTATTTGGGCATGGGTTCATTACCGGATGAGGTCCCATTAATTGTGTTGACCAGCAGGATTGTAAAAACATTTGTGATACAGTTGTTGCATCTTCCTCTGATTCCTCAATTAAAAACTGCACTAATGAATTAATACCAAATTGTAGCAATTCTTCATAACTTAATCCACAATTTTCACAATCAATGATGTGTACTTCGTATAAATACCACTGATGTTCTGTCAAGCCAAGACAATTTGCTTCACGATAATAATAAAATAGCCGTACCTTACAAGGTGGGCAAGTATAAAGTGGGAAGTCTTTAGTTACTTGAATCCAATCGCCGGTACAATTGTTATCACATGGCATTTGCCACTGAGCTTCAGTTTCAAATTTGGATAATAGCATGTTTGCTATCAGCAAAATCGAAAATATTAATATGTTTTTCATGATTAAATTCCTAATATTTTATACAATTTAATTTATTAAAACACAAAAACAAATACACTTAGAAATGCTCGCGGTGGGTATAAGACATCCCCAAAGCTCCCCGTGCTTTAGGTGCTTTGCTGACAATCATAAACGACCTCGCTTGTTTTTGAGCGAATACGATTTATAGTATGTCAATGAACGTTGCGAGAGTTTGGTTGATAAAATTAGACTATGATTCTTGTGTGTTGCAAGTGTAATGGATTGTAGAAAAGTTCCGTGCAATAGGGTACAATAAGATTTTAACATCTCGTCGCTCCTCTGTAGCTCTGTAGCTCTGTAGCTCTGTAGAAATCCCTGTTTTACAAATTTTCAACATCAATTGTCTTTATTGTATGTTTATACAATGCTAACTTAATATAGCTTTTTGACATTTGCAAATAAAATATCAAAATTTTATAAAATTTTCATTCTTCATGTTGCAAAGTAGTAAGAAGCTGCGTCATTCTGAGCGAAGCGAAGAATCCATGCCTTTTATGAAAACTTGATTCTTCGACTACGTCTTCAGAATGACCAGCTGTTTCGTTCAGAACGCTGTTACAGTCCCTACATTTCAGATGTGCCTCAGCTTAGATGGACTCCATCTCATAAGTGCCACATGTAACAGGTGGAGTCCATCTGTCAACACCCACGAATTCCATGCAATAAAATCCCTGAATAGCAGTTTATATCCTATATTTTGTTAATTTCGCATTGGGTTGAATAGATGAAATTTTTAGCTCTGAATTGTAGTAGTGCCGGGGATGTGCGTTTAGACAAGGCTTTCGATTTGATGATAGAAAAGTTGGGACCAACAGCTGAAATTAACAAATTTACTATTCGCGATTTGGACATCAAACCCTGCTACAGTTGCACTGCACAGTATTCCTACAAATATGACGATAAATGCAGATGCGATGACGATATGAACAAAATGTATCCCTTTTTCAAGGAAAGTGACACTTGGTTCTTTGCGCTCAAAGTGGAAGATATTGAATCCTTGACTTATCTCCGAAATCTTTTGGATAGAATGGAGCCTTTGTTCCAGCCAATCTATTTCTTAGATAATGGAATGGATTTCAGCTCTGCGCCGGATATCAAGCTTAACGGTAAGATTGCCGGTTTAGTTTTTTGTGAAACTGAATATAAAGAGACAGCTGAAAAAATTGCCGAACATCTTGAATCAGTGAGTATTTTGTTCGACAAGAAATTTTCGAGCGTTGAATTGATTGATTCCAAAGCCGATGATACTTATATCTCGGAACGAATTGACGACATGCTGAACAAACTTAGCGAAGAAATTACAGCCCTGTAAGGGAATGAATCTTTAAAACTCTTAGCTCATGTCTGCCCGCTTCAAAATTAGTCGCGATAAACTTCTCCGTAATCGCCTTTGCGTTTTCCGAATCGATTAATCTCGCACCCATACACAAAACATTCGCATTATTGTGGCTTCGGGCGAGTTCTGCCATTTCGGATGTCAAACAATTTGCAGCTCTTATTCCACGAACTTTGTTGGCAGTTATAGCCATTCCTGTGCCGGTGCCGCAAATCAAAATCCCAAGCTCGTATTTCTTGGTTGCTACAGAATCAGCCACAGTTAATGCAAAATCAGGATAATCAACGCTCTCGGGAGATTTCACTCCATAATCTATTACATCGTGACCTTTTGATTGCAAAAATGATATGATTTCCTTTTTTAAATCATATCCTGCGTGGTCGGAACCGATTGATAATTTCATCTTCTTATCAGTTTATTTTTACAAAATTTTTCAACATCTCTATACTATAAATCAACAAACTGTCTAAATTCGGCTTTATTTTATCCCAAATTTTTCAAAATTACAATGTGGAAAATACGGGTACACCTGTGGATAATTATACTTTCTAACAAATGTGTTAATAATTCTAAACTTTCCACAAAATTTTCAACATCAAATCTGAATAAAATCTCTTCTGTAAATATTCAAAAATAAACGAACTTATAAATTTCCAAATTCTATTTATCAACTTTTCAACGGTTCTTATTATTATTACAACAAGTAGGTAAATAAAATATTATGTTGATAATGATAATAAGAAAAGAGGCTCTAATCGTTTTTGCTGATTGTTTCAAAACCCGTATATTTGCGGAGTGCTTCCGGTACGTGGAAACAATTGTCCGAATCTGTGTATTGCTCAAGCATAGCAACCATAATCCGAGAGGTAGCCAAGCCACTGCCATTCAAAGTATGGATGAATTCGGGCTTAGCATTGGGTTCGGGTCTGAAACGAATATTTGCTCTGCGTCCTTGGAAATCAGTAAAGTTTGAGCAGCTGGATACTTCGAGCCAGTTCTTTTCACCTGGCGACCATACTTCGATGTCGTATGTCATTGATGATGCAAAACTGGTATCACCGCTACAAAGGCGTAAAACTCTGTAGTGTAATTTTAGAGCTTTGACGATGTCTTCAGCTTCTGAGAGCAATATTTCGAGTTGTTCCCAAGATTTATCGGGACGTGAGAAATTCACCATTTCGACTTTGTTGAATTGGTGTACACGTAAAAAACCGCGAACTTCTTTGCCGTAACTTCCGGCTTCGCGTCTCCAACATGGTGAAAAGCCGCAGTATTTGATTGGCAATTTTTCATTCGGTAGCATTTCGTCGTAGTGGTAGTTTGTTATGGGTACTTCTGCAGTAGGTATCAAGTAAACATTATCTTCTTGAGCATGGTACATATCTTCAGCCATTTTAGGTAATTGTCCTGTGCCGTACATTGATTTTTCGTTGACAAGGTAAGGCGACATCAATTCCGTATAGCCGTGATTGTCGAGATGATAATCGAGCATAAAATTGATTAGTGCACGTTCTAATTTTGCACCCTTACCGCGATAGAAGGCAAAACCCGAACCCGAGACCTTTGCACCGCGTTCGAAATCAATAATAGCTAAATCAGTCGCTATGTCTATATGATTGCGTTCTACTTCTTTTTTGTACTCATCGCCCCATGAGCGGATAATTTGGTTGTCAGCGGCAGATTTGCCAGCAACAACATCAGGTCCTGTCATATTGGGGATATAAAGTTGAACTTGGTAGATTTGCTCTTCGGTAATTCTTAACTCATCATCCAATCTTTTTATATTATCTGACACATCTTTCATTGATGCAATTTTGTCATCTGCATTTTGCCCATCTTTTTTGAGTTGAGCAATCTCTTTAGATACCACATTTCGCAAATTCTTCAGTTTTTCAACTTCTTGGATAATAGAGCGTCTTTTTTCGTCGAGCTGGGGAATTTGGTCCACATCAGCAGATTCATTCTTATTTTTAATGTTGAGCCTAACGGCATCAATGTTGTCCCTGATAAATTTCAAATCAAGCATAATCCACCATAATTCATATTGTTACATAATTGAATACAAAAGTAGCGAATTTAAAGGATATATTTATACAGTGGTGTTCTGAATTGAGCTAATTCTTGCGGATAATTCGTTCTGCCATTGGCATAAGCTCTACGGCTTTCTTGATATGCTTGGAGTTTGTCATCATAACTTCGTTACGTTTATTATCGTCCCAAATTATTCCTGCTAAAGCTGCTTTGATATTGAGTATAATAAAACTTTTATCTCTGTTGAATTCATCTTGATTCCAAACTATTCCTGAAGCAATAGAGACATCAATGAAATCATAAATCATCAAACTGTCAACGTCGAAAGATTCGTAGAAATAGCGGAAATTTTCACTATAGAGAGTTTCAATATTTTTTCGGTTTTTGATGTAATACGATAGACAATATTTGTTGAAAATATTCTCTGTGGTCATGCTCTTAGTCAAATTCGTAATGGAATCGTCATTAATTACATAATCAGGTACGATTCCTCCGCTCGATAAGACAGGGCGACCAGATTTAGTCCTAAATATTGGAGTTGTTTCGGTGAAACCATACTCGGAAGAAAGTTCGGTAGTGTGTCCCAAATTCATACCGTCTTTGAGCACAATGCGGTCTTTGAGAGTGCCGTAAGTTTCCTTATTTGAATAATCCTTTTGGATGCTACGACCGGATGGAGTATAATATTTGGCAATTGTAAGCCAAAATTCAGAACCGTCAGCCAGCCTGTATGGTTTTTGGACTAATCCTTTTCCAAAAGATGTTTGACCAAGTATAAGCCCTCTATCTAAATCTTGGAAAGCCCCTGCCAAAATCTCAGGTGCTGAAGCAGTTTCTCCATCTATCAAAATAATAAGAGGAATGTCTTTATATTCACCGTTATCTGTGGATTTATAAGTTTCATTGTATTCCGGGTCGCGACCTTTGGTTATCAGTATGTTTTCATTTTCTCCGATAAATTCATCAGCAACGAGATAGACTTGTTCGACGATTCCGCCGGGATTACCACGCAAATCTATTATCAATCCTGTCATCCCCATTTGCTGGAGAATACTTAATGAATCGGTCAATTCGATATGTGTTGTGGCATTGAAGCGACTGATTTTTATATACCCAATTTGAGTATCATCAATCAAATAAGAAGAATTGATACTATAAACCGGAATTCTCGAACGAACAATGTTGATTTCTTTTTGTAATTTGCCGTTTGATTTGAGCAAATCAAAAGTTACATACGTGTTGCGTTCTCCGCGTAACTTCTCGTCAACTTTCTCCATCGAAATTCCGATTGCACTTTCGCCGTCAATCTTGAGAATCTTATCGCCCACCTCAATACCAGCAGAAAAAGCGGGTCCTTGTTTCATTACGTTGAGTATGTTGATTGTATCTTTGATTATTGTGAAAGTGATTCCAACGCCAAAAAAATTACCCGAACGACGAGCTTCGACGTCTTTCATTTCATCTTTAGTGAAGTAGTAAGAGTGTGGGTCTAATTCTTTGAGTATCCCGCGAATTGCGGCATCAACCAGAATACTTGTTTCATTTTGGTTTAAATGATTGTCCTGGGCTGTTTTGATTACCTTGTTCAACTTCTCCAATTGTTGCTGAACCTTATCATTGGAATGGCTAACAGTGCCGATAAACATCAGCACTAAAATTGTTGCCATAAATGATTTTGAATACATAATCTTAATCGCCCCTAATATAAGGCTATAAACGAAATAGTCACAGATTAATTTAATAATATAGTGCATCTGCACCAAATTCTTTTACAAAAGTACGGTATAATCGGTTAATTTGAGGAAGAAAAAAAGATTTTTTGCGAATGATTGTAAATTTTTTCTGCTTGCGTTATGCAAACATTTTTAGGGCGAAGACATGTTTTAATTTATGGTTGTTTTATGAGACAAACCCAAAACAGCAAAAATAAAATCTCAAGATTTTCTACTATTCGATTTTTTCATATGTTTGTGGAAAGAAACTGAATTCTGTTTTCAAACTAAATTCATAATATCGCGATGTGGAACAACTCGCATAGAGTGGCAGAAGCACAAAAGCACTTCCCCAATTATCAAGAGGGGATGATGTTGATTTGGGATAATGTCGGTTTGAAGGACATCAAAAGCTTTGACTACAAGCCCTTCGGAGAGTTGGACGGTGGCGACGAACCGACGAAACACGGATTTGCGACGGCAGAATACGACGGCGAATCGAGTT
>Ga0208244_100514_pt1 | contig 36126 bp, 44 predicted proteins | sample SubbioCR12Aug_5A_FD_184828 | JGI IMG/M metagenome (GOLD analysis project Ga0208244, IMG submission 184828) | Serpentinite rock and fluid subsurface biosphere microbial communities from McLaughlin Reserve, California, USA - CR12Aug_5A (SPAdes) | ecosystem: Environmental > Terrestrial > Deep...
AATTGTCTCACCCATGACTCTTTCCCCTCGCCCTCATGCCGGAAAGCTAAGGTAATAGTCCATCCTCATCCCGACACAGGCCTGTCCCAAAATATCGCTTTTGGGGCGGCTCTCGGTATCGCCTACATGTTTCCATGTTTCCGAAGAAAGTTTGGAGATTAATCTACCTTAATGGCTGTTGGTTTTAGATTAAAACAAAGAATAACAGCCTGCATTGTAGGTCGCAAGTGTACGAGCGGTTCTTGCGCGACCGCTTGTTGGGCCTATGGTTGTCCGTGGGTGTATGCTTCGCGGAATTCCTCTGGAGTCGGAGGAATTATCGAGTACCAATCGTAACGAAATACAGATTCTCTGTCGGCATTAAGATCGGCACCTGTTAATCCTTCGCCTGGAAGCCCTGTATCCTGGTTAACAACTAAGATAGTTAATGGCGGCAATTTATTTTGCTGGCAATAGTACATTATGTGTCCAAGCGGTTGCGCGAGGACGCCTGCCCCTTCATATCCAAGCATACGCGCCAACATGCCGTAGGTTAGAATTTTTCGATTATGTGCAGCACTTATCAATATTTGCCATATTTGAAGGGCACGCAGTGGAAGAATCGGCTCGTCACTAAATTTTCTAACCATAGCTTAATGCCTCCATATCGTTTATATCTTGGGGGCGGCTCTTATTTTCTGATTCAATAACAATTGGATATAAACTATTTTATTGGTCTCGCCATTTTTGTCCCATGTCGAGGGTAGATCCTGTGTTCTTATCTTTCAGCGTTTCCTGCATCTCAGAAGGTCCAGTGCTCTCGTCGCATCAGCCCCAGCAAGTTTATGCATGGGATGCCGAGATCACGGCATACGTCGGGTATGTAGTGAGTTCTCCTGGCGCTTTTCTTTTCCGAAGCCGAGGTTTCCTGCGATACAACTGTGCCGCCTTTCACCTTGGCAAGCGCTATAACGTAAGCATCGGCTGACTGATGAAGGCTCTTAGGATCCATCAAGTCCGGATATTTGGATTCAATGTTTGCTGCTTCGGTCTGTACCAGGGGATCAAGCGTCACAAAAAGAGCCGGATTCTTTTTAACCCACGCCCGCAATTCTGGGGTTCCCACAGCGTCGATTTCTTCTTTCACGAGCTCAACGGCAGAGCATTGGCCAGCGACAACCAGCTCCTCGATTTTTGCGACCATTGAGATAAAAACATCGGGCGGATAAAACCGTGCCTGCCAATCCATAAACACACTGGTATCGAAGGAGTACATTCGTTTTCCGTTATTCTCCGTCGTCAAAGGCGCCCGCAGGTCCCATCGGCTCCATGCGGAGTTCATTCCGTAGCTTGTCGAAGTGTTCGAACCTTAAATCGAGGTAGTGGCTTGCTTGCACTGCTGTGATGCGATTCATATCCAACGCTTCCAGGACCAACTGAACAAAGGGCCTGCCGCTTCTTCCGAGCGTCTTGCCTACAGGGGACGCAAAGCCTTTCCGTTTCGGGAGCGTGCCGAGGTATTGGTTCCATTCTAATTTCCACCGGTTGTAACCGTCCCACGACAATACACCGGCAGTCCGCAACCGTGTTGCCATCGCCAATGGTGTTATATTGAATTTGCCGGCGAGTGATCGCATCAAAGAAATATCCCACGCGTCAGGTGAAACATCCATTCTCTGCAGAATTAAGGAAAGCATTTCCGTAGGGATTAGTGCCGCGCTGGCAGTTTCCTCGGCGAATCGTTCGACTTCCAGCCAGCCGGCATCATCGCGGGTCTCACCGAGAGCAGCACTTTCGTCGTTGCCAACCGCAAGTGCAAGGTGAGTAAGCTCATGCAATAAAGTGAAACTCCGTGCACCGGGAGACGATTCTTTGCTGTTAATGCCTATTGCAGGCAATGGGAACTTAAACAGCGTGACTCCCCGTGCCTGGGCGAGGCTCACTTTAGGAAACTGGAACACCAGCACGCCTGCTGTTTCGACGGTCTCTCGCCAGCGCCGCCATGCCTGCCAATCGGACGTCCACCCGAGCTGTTCATCCGCGTTAATGCCAAGAGCCTCGCGCAGTCGTGCGCCAACGGCTGTCGTGCTTTCGGACAGATGAGCGGTAAAGTTGAAGTCCTCCACGCCCACACCCAGTTCTTCACTCAACTCCAGCGCCACTTCCCGTCGCTGCGACATGACCCTCAGGGCAAGCCGGAATTCCGGCGATTCAACACCAGGCCGCACACCAGGTAGCCGACGGTACTCTGCCGCAAGCGGGGGCAGAGCCGGAGGTTGAGGGAGGAAGAAAACACCGAACGGCCGGCGATAGAACTTAGCAAGATCCTGTGCTTGCCGCACTGTGGGTTTTAAATCACCACGCTCCCAGGCAAGCAGGCGCTCCGGCTTTACATTCAGCCGCTTGGCCACCGGCTCGGGCGGATACCCGCTCTCTTGCCGTGCCCAGGTGAGCACAGTTGGATTGACGAGTGCTGGTGTAGAGGTTCTCATATTTTAAATATACCCAATTTTCAGTGCTCTCGGCAATTCAAGAAAGAATCAGGATTTGGGGTCAAATCTTCACGGGTTGTTGATTGGAATATATCCATTTTATGAAAATTGGTCAACCGAAACTTTCAGAAACTTTCAGAAAGAAAGAGAGGTTGGGGACGTAGGGGCAAAGAGGAATTACTCGTTCCAACCATCCAACTCCGCCATCTCCTCCTGACTCGCCATCCGGTTCACCGGCGTCGTCGTCATTCTCAGAAACCGAGCCACCTACGCCGCCGTGTATTCTAACTTCCGCACTGCCACCTGACAGAATAGCTTCCTTCCCGTGGTGACCCATCCCCCCCCTTACGAAGCCGAGGAACCTTTGCTTCCATTTTCAAAAAACAGGCTTACTTCAATGGCACGAATGGGCTCGATAATACTGCCGCGCTCCACACGCAATGTGTCACGCAATAACTGTTGCATCTCTTTATGATTCAAATGGTAATTGCTCCCCATGTCAGTGGGGGCGAGGCACAATTTCTTAAGGGTGTCGACATACTGTAGGATATTATCCTTATCGTATACGAAAATGTGGCTTGGAATCGCCTGTATCTGGTTGAATAGCGCAAAAGCGAATCCCAATTTGCTCTGCGTCTCCCGCTGGCCGGAGCTTCCTCCCCCTCCTTGCCACAATACCTTATACTCCGGCAAGGCAAAGTATTGCTGGTACGAATTACGGCTGTCCCAGTAGTTCAGGGGTTCGGGAATGGCATAAAGGCGCTCTCTGCGCCTTTTTTTTCGGGGTTTTGAGATTTTCTCCATGGTGAATTTCTTTTTCCATGCACGCGGATAAAGCTCTTTATACTGATCTCGGAGAATCCTTCTGGCCTGTGGATAGTATTCCTTTAAAAGCTTTCGGAAGTATCGGTTTTCCGCATCGCGGTCATGCTCCAGAAATTCCGCCATCCGGGCGTTGATCTCACGCTCAAAATAGCGCAAGACGATTTCGTCAAGCTCTGACATGATCTGCTCTGTTGTAATCTTCACATATCGCTTATCCCAAAAATGCGACGGATCAAGCAATTCCTCTTCTATGATGATGGTGAACGGAGAACAAGGGGCTTGCTTCATGAGGCGTGCAATTCGGCGATGATCGCTAGCTTGATGGAATTCCTCCCTGCCGTGACCGAACCTATAATCCTTGAGCGATTGGAGGATCCGCTGCACAACCGGCGGTATTTCCTTAAAAGAGGCTCGGCCGTATATTTTTGTCCCGGTCAAAGGTTACCCTCCGGCGATCTTTTTTATCCTGTAGACAACATGGGAGTGACCTCTTTCTCAAGTCTGCCTTCAAGCGTGTCCTCTGCCACATCCAGTTCATAGTCCATCTGCAAACCAAGCCAGAATTGCGGGGACATTTTGAAATACCGGGCAAGTCTCAAGGCCGTATCAGCGGTGATCCCTCGTTTTCCCAGAACAATCTCATTGATTCGCCTTGCGGGGATTCCTAATGCCAGGGCAAGCCTGTTCTGGCTGAGCCCCATCGGCTCCAAAAACTCTTTTTGCAGGATTTCCCCGGGATGAACCGGATCAAGTTTCTTTGTTGTCATTTTTTTCTCCTAATCAGTGCCCTGATCTCTTGGTAAAAATGCTCGTCCTCAGCATAGTTGAAAGGGGACGGATCTATTGTCCCCGTCATTCGCGCCATGGACCTGGTGCCTTCCAGGTTGCTTTGAAGACACGGCCCGCTGCCAGCTGTTCCACAATTGGTGTGAGGAAGGTAGCAATGGCTGCGACTACTTCGACGAGGTTCTGTGGAACATCTACCAGCCGATTTTTACGGACAAACCCACGCCATTGAGCGGCCTTTCCAGCATCCTCGGCAAAGCTATTCGTTAGGGCAACCGGTTCAGACTGAATATTCGTCCCACGCGTAGAAAAAGTTTTTGAGATGGCCCTGGATAGTATCGGACCTTCGAAGTCAAATTGGCGCAATATGAACCAGATATCGTAGAAATCCTTCAACCGGCTGTTCAAAATGCCGAGCTTTACCATCGCTTCGAACTTCTCGGCGATAGTGCTTTCCTTGCTATAAACAAGAAGGTGTGGAGCCGGCAAATCAAGGAGTGTCGGATAACTCGCGGGTTCAGGCGAGGGGATTACTATGTCGCCAAAACCAATATCAAGTTGCATCACGATTCGCGCAGTATCTAAAGATCCCCGAAACCGGACACGTATTCCTTCATAGTCGGCGTCCTCAGCGATGCGCTCTGCCTCGACTTTTGCTATATCGAAATCAATACCATCTGGCTCCACTCCCTGACGGCATATTTCTCTTGTTAGCTCAACAATGGTTGCGATACTGTTGTAAATTCGACCAAGCAGGTCAATGTCCATAGTTGGGCGTGTAAGCGGTGCTTCCCATACGGTAAGCATCAAAGCACCTTTAAGAACGAAATTGTCGGCATAGCGGGACTTGGAGAGTCGATAAAGAAACCGTTCCATTGCGAAGTATTGCAGCAGTTCGCTAAAAGGCCGCCTTGTTTCCCTGGCCTTCATTAGCAGGCGTTGGCGCACAGAAGCGGCGATGTTCTTGGGGGGACGTCTTGTCACAACAGTGCCTCAAGGTAAGGCCGGATGACTTTCTCAACCCGGCACGCTCGTGCGAACTTCACCAGGTCATCCGCTTTAAAGTGTTTTTTTCCTCGGTAAAGCTTAAGCGCTTCGATGGCCGTATCGAGGCCGATCTTGTTCCGATACTTGAAACAGTCGGCGATTGTTTTTTCCGGGCTATAGATGCGCACTGGGACACCATCTATTTTATATGTTTGGATTCCAATGGTGAAAGCTTGTCCTGAGAACCAGAAGATCCGAACAGGGGGATGATCCAGACGAGGAGGCTCGGTCCCCCGCTCCAGAGCCACGTAGACCTCGTGGGGTATCTGTGTGGTAATTTCGTGATAGGACAAGGCCGAAATAAGACAGATTACGCTGCTTGGCACCTTCAGTGAAACTGATACTATGTCCGGATTACCAAGTGGTGGCAGATCCGTGAGCCGATAAAGCCCACGGGTTAGCTGCTCTATGAGGCCAGCTTCCAGCATGGAGTAAAGCATCCGACGGTGAATGCCAGCTTGAAGGGCTTCGTTCATTCTCAGTACACCGCCATTACTCCGAAATGTTTTTTTCGCTTTTTCAAAGTTATCCCGACTTTTCATCTTTATTCAACCCATAGTTTGATACAAATTACTAACACTTGTTAATATTTGCAGGTATTATGTCTCAAATTATGGCGCCTGTCAAGATAGCCTTGAATAAATGAGGCGGCCTGGCAAAGCTATCTTTGCGGAGGATGAGCAAGAATAAAAAGAAAAAGGCGAACTGACTATTTTCCGCCGGTCCGCCTGGTCCTCGATTCCAATAGGTTATTAATGACTTCTCCCAATGATCTCGTTTGGTTCGAAACTACAATTTATTAACCACCTAACCTATTGAAATCATTAATAAAATATATGGCTCCCCGAGTAGGATTCCCCTCGGCAAGCTCGGGGTAAACTCACCTGCAACGATTCAGCAGTTCCAGTTTCTTTGAGCGACTCCAACCCTTAATCTGTCGTTCTCGCTGGGCAGCTGAGTATTTATCGCTATATGTCTCTGAATACAGCAATTTTGCTCTGTGCTGCTTCATTCGATGTTCTAAATTTGAGGTGATCCCAGTATATAGCTGACCAGCTCGATCGCAGATATATACGTACCACATGGAACTGCCTCATCGAGAAGGTTTTCGTCTGGACAGGGAAGAAGAATTTAAAAGGGGACCTCAAAGGGCCCCCTTTTAAATTTCTGGCTCCCCGAGTAGGATTCGAACCTACGACCTAGTGGTTAACAGCCACCCGCTCTGCCGGTTGAGCTATCGGGGAATCTGACTAATCACCAATCACCAAATCCCAAATTCAAAATAAATTCGAATGATCCCATCTCAAAATGACCCACACCAAATTCCAATCAAGCCATGGATTGATGATTTTGGTTTAGTTTAAAAGAAAATTTAATGGATGGCAAGAGGAAATTTTCTTAGCCGCGGACGGTGACCTCGTCTTCAAGGTTTGGCTCCGATTTTCTCATCGCCCGCTTCTTGTGCCAGGTCCTGACCATATTGATCGGACCTGAAAAGGTGTAAGAGAAGATGGAGACAAAGAGGACGATCACCGGCTCCATGACAATGACAATCATAGAGAGGACGATGAAGATGAAGAGGCTGAAGGGTTTTCTTCGAGCCAAGTCGAGCTCTTTAAGGCTGAAGTAACGAATATTGGAGACCATGAGAAATGCGAGGACATAAATCATGACCAGGATGACGATGTCTTTGACCCATCCTGTCTCGATCAGACGGAGGTAGAGAAGAATCGTCAGGGCGATCATGGTAGCGGCCGCAGGAATCGGAAGGCCCTTGAAGTATTTTGTCTCGCCGGAGGCGGACATCACATTGAATCGGGCCAGTCTTAAAGCTCCGCAGACGACAAAGAGGAAGGCGGCCAGCCATCCGAATCGTCCATAGGGCCGCAAGGCCCAGCTAAAGGCGAGGAGGGCAGGGGCCACTCCGAAGGAGATCAGGTCAGCCAGAGAATCATACTGGACGCCGAATTTGGAGGTGGCTCCGGAAAGCCGGGCCACTTTTCCATCCAAAATATCAAATACACCTGCAAGAAGAATGGCATAGGCAGCATATTCAAATTTCTCCTGGAAGACGGAGATGATGGCCCAGAAGCCACAGAAGAGGTTTCCCGTGGTGAAGAGGTTGGGGAGGATGTAGACCCCTTTTCGCATCTTAATTGGAGTTCTTCTTCTCTTCATGGCAATACCCGATGATGGATTCCCCTCCCTTGATATGCTGTCCCACTCTCACAATGGGCCGGACATCAATGGGGAGGTAGAGGTCAACCCTTGACCCAAACCGAATCATACCAAATATTTCTCCTCGATTCAAGAGGTCGCCCGTTTTTGCATAACAGACAATCCGTCTGGCCACAAAACCGGCAATCTGAACGAGCAGGATTTTGGACCGGTCCTCTGTCTCCATGACAAAAGCATTCTGTTCATTAAGAAGGGATGCTTTGTCACGGCTTGCCACTAAAAACCGGCCCGGATGATAACTCACTTCAAGAATTTTTCCGGAGGCAGGGGCGCGATTGATGTGGACATCGAGGGGAGACATGAAGATGGATACTTTTAATGCCCTCTGCTTTAAGAAACGGTCCTCTTCGCATTCTCCTACATAAATGACCCTGCCATCCGCGGGAGAGAGGATGATATTCCGGAGGGAGGGAATCTTTCTCTTTGGATTCCTGAAGAAGTAAGCGATGAAGAGGGTGAGAAGGATCCCCGGGATCGTCAGAACCGTCCATCCCATCCCTGCAAAGAAAAGGGTGAGGATAGCTGAAGGGATGAGGGAGGGGAAACCTTCTCTGGCAATAGGCCATCGGTTCTGCGGCATTAGCGTTTCTTCTCTTTGAGCCAGCCCATCATGGAGCGCAGTTTCTTTCCCACGGTTTCAATGGAATGTTCGGCCTCCTTCTTTCTCAGGGCGGTGAAGACCGGCCGGCCCACCCGGTTCTCTATGATCCATTCCCTGGCAAACTGTCCATTCCGGACCTCTTCGAGGATGCGCTTCATTTCCTGCCGCGTCTCCTCAGTGATGATCCGTTTGCCACGTGTCAGATCTCCGTATTCGGCCGTGTCGGAAACTGAATAACGCATGTAGGAGAGGCCGCCTTCATACATTAAATCCACAATCAGTTTCAGTTCGTGGAGGCACTCGAAGTAAGCAATCTCTGGCTGATAACCCGCTTCCACCAGCGTATCAAATCCGGCCTTGATCAGTTCGCTCACGCCTCCACAGAGCACGGACTGTTCTCCGAAGAGGTCGGTTTCGGTCTCCTCCTTGAAGGTGGTCTCGATTACGCCGGCCCGAGTAGCGCCCAGACCTTTGGCATAGGCGAGGGCGGTCTTTCTGGCCTTCTTTGTAAAATCCTGATAGATGGCAAGAAGGGATGGGACCCCGGCTCCCTTCTCGTATTCCCTTCGCACCAGATGGCCCGGGCCTTTCGGAGCGATCATCACCACATCGATCTCTTTCGGAGGGACAATCTGGCCATAATGAATGTTGAACCCGTGAGAGAATAAAAGGGTCTTCCCCTTCCGGAGATGGGGTTTCACATCCTCATTATAGAGTTTGGCCTGGATATGATCCTGAGTGAGAATCTGGATGAGATCAGCCTCCCTGGCGGCTTCGGCCGCTGGCACCGGCTTGAAGCCATGCTTAAGAGCGAGCTCATAATTTTCGCCCCCTTTTCGCTGGGAGACGATGACATCGAGGCCGCTGTCGCGCAGGTTCTGCGCCTGGGCATGTCCCTGACTCCCATAGCCGATGATGGCGATTTTTTTCCCTTTCAGGTCTTTGAAATCCGCATCTTTGTCGTAATAGATCTTCATTTTTGCAACTCCTTTTTAACTCACCCACCTGTGCCTTGCTTAGATAGAAAATAAATGTCAAGGGTCAAAAGGTAAAGGTTAAGATGCCCGTTTCGTTGAGGGGTTACGTCTTTCACCAAATGACTCTTAGTGGAACCAACGTTTGTCGTTGTCGATGCTCGTATCGAGGCTCGTCAATAGAAACTGGATGCTCGAGCTTCGTTTTCCGAGCTTCCCGTGGTCGGGTCTATTCGACTTGCTTCGATACCAGCTTCGTCACCGTAAACCCATTTTCTTTGGTGGTCACCTTAACCGATTGACGCTAAATGATACGGGCTTCCTAACCCTAACCGTGACCTTTGCTATTAAGTCAGTTCGGTCATGGCCTTGCTTCCTCTTGACATGGCCACACGGCCGGTCCTGACCAGCTCCTTGATGCCCAGAGGCTTCAGGAGAGAGAGGAGGGCGTCGATTTTCTTCTCGTCCCCTGTTATTTCAATCGTATAGGTCTTGGCTCCCACATCGATGACCTTCCCCCTGAAAATATCGACGATCCGGAGAATCTCCTCACGGGTTTTTTCGGTGGCTAAAACCTTGACCAGAATCATCTCTCTTTCCACGAAGTCCTTGTCAATGAGGTCGACCACTTTAATGACAGGAATCAGTTTGTTCAGTTGTTTGAGCACCTGTTCGATGATCTGATCGTCCCCGCGGGTGACGATGGTCATGGTCGAAACGGCAGGGTCGAGGGTTTCTGCCACCGAGAGGCATTCGATGTTAAACCCCCTGCCGCTGAAGAGGCCAGCGATTCGGGCCAGGACGCCGAATTCATTTTCAACTAAAAGGGTAATCACATGCCTCATTAAAGCCTCGTATCTATAAGATCCACTTGGATCGGCATTCAAGTTCAAATGTCAAAATCCAAATGTCAAAGGAATGTCAAAATTCAAAAAACTTATAATTTAAAATTTTAGGTTTAATTTGAACTTTGAGCTTTGGAATTTGACATTTAATTTTTAAACGAGCCTCATCTGGTTGAGCGGTTCTCCTGCCGGGACCATGGGATAGACATTCTCCTCCGGATCGACGACGAAATCGATCACCACCGGCTCGGGAATGGAGAACGCCTTCTTCAGGACAGGGACAACCTCTTCGGGTCTGATCGCCCTCAGGCCCACCGCGCCATACGCCTCTGCGAGTTTAACGAAGTCAGGAGAAACTCCTTCGAGAGAGGAGGAGGCATAGCGTTTTCCGTAGAAAAACTCCTGCCACTGCCTGACCATCCCAAGGCAGCCATTGTTCAGAATGACCACTTTGACCGGCAATCGATACTGGACAACCGTGGCCAGTTCCTGTGAGTTCATCTGGAAGCTTCCATCGCCAGAGATGCCGATGACCAGCCTGTTTGGAAAAGCGACCTGGGCTCCAATGGCAGACGGAAGACCGTAACCCATTGTTCCCAGTCCGCCGGAGGTGAGAAAGGTTCTCGGCTTCAGATATTTGTAAAACTGGGCGGCCCACATCTGATGTTGTCCCACCTCGGTGGTAATAATGGCTTCTCCTCCGGTCAGCTCATCCATCTTCTCGATGACATACTGGGGCTTGATGATCTGTTCCTGCTGGTAGTTCATGTTATAACTGGCTTTCCAGTTCTCAACCTGGTGGTGCCATTTCTGAAGCCCTTCCTTGAAAGAGCGGATCTCCTCCTTTTCGAGCAGGGAGAGTATTTTTGAAAGAATGCGTTTGCAGTCTCCCACGATGGGAAGATCAACCCTCACATTTTTGCTGATCGAAGTGGGATCGACATCGATATGGATGACCTTGGCCTGTGGGGCAAAGGATTCGAGTTTTCCGGTGACACGGTCGTCAAATCGGGCTCCGACCGCGATAAGAAGATCGGACTCCATCACCGCCATATTGGCCTGATAAGTCCCATGCATTCCGAGCATTCCGAGGGAGAGGGGATGATTCCCGGGAAAGCCTCCCAGTCCCATAAGCGTCATGGTGACTGGGATTCCAAACTTTTCCGCCAGGTGGAAGAGCTCCTTCGAGGCGTTGGAGGAGATGATTCCGCCGCCGACATAGAAGAGCGGCTTCTTCGACTTCAGGATGAGATGGATCGCTCTCTGAATCTGGCCGGGATGACCTTCGAGCGTAGGCCTGTATCCGCGAATGGATACTTTTTCAGGATATTTAAACTCCGCGGAATCGATGAGAAGATCTTTGGGGAGATCGACGAGAACCGGCCCCGGCCTTCCGCTCCGGGCAATATAAAAAGCCTCCTTGAGAATCCGGCTTAAGTCTTTAAGCTCTTTTACCAGGTAATTATGTTTGGTGCAGGGCCGGGTGATTCCCACGATGTCAGCCTCTTGAAAGGCATCATTTCCAATGAGGTGGGTGGGGATCTGACCGGTGAGGATGACGATGGGGATCGAGTCCATATAGGCTGTTGCAATTCCAGTCACAGTATTGGTGGCGCCCGGCCCGGAGGTAACCACTACGACTCCCACCTTTCCGGAAGCGCGGGCATAGCCGTCTGCCGCATGGACAGCCGCTTGTTCGTGGCGGACAAGAACCTGGTGAAATGGGGCGCTGACCAGTTCGTCAAAAAGCGGAAGGACCGCTCCTCCGGGGTAGTTGAAGAGTGTGTCCACCCCTTCCTTCTTTAAGCATTCAACGATAATCTGGGAACCAGTCTTTTTCATCTAAAACCGCTTGAGGAGCGTTTCACTTGAGGATCGCTTCGCTCGAGGCTTAAGGCAAAAGATATTGGTAACGTTCAAAAGGTGAGGCATTTCAATAAACCACTCAAAGCAACTCCGGTCCCAAGCAAATTCCTCTCCCCCTTCGATGGGGGAGGGTGAGGGTGGGGGTGAGAATGTTACAAACTTTATTAATAATTTCAGCCACTTCCCCCCTCCCCTTAATCCCCTCCCACGAGGAGAGGGGAGATTTTGGAGGTTTTCTAAAGGGACCGTTTAGTTTGCTCGGCTGTCAAAACATTTATGCCTCACCTTTTGAACGATACTAAGATATTTTACCTCCAACCTCAAGTTCCCGATTTATCGGGGACGCTCCTTCATCCTCTTTTTCTATCGGTGTTTCCTCAAGATTTTTTCCATTTCGTCTTTGTAAGCCAGTTTCTTCTTCTTGATGATCTTTATTTCCATCTCATCCTGAGGGGTAAGAAAGGGCTTCTTCTCCAGCTCATCGAGTTGCCCTGCAAGTTCCGTATGAGCCTTTTTGATTTTTATGAATTCTTCATCTTCTCTCTTCAGTCTCTCGATCAATTCTTCCTCTCTGGTCACTATCGTCCCCCCTTGCAAAGAATTGAAACATCAACTGGTTTGGTACCAAAGGTTAATATAACGGCAGTGGTTTGTCAAATGGAGCGCTTTTCCTGCCACTTGATCTCCGCTTCAGAAGGCCGGACATAGATGGGGATAAACGTCCTCACATCCAAAGACACACCCTTATCAAGAAGCTCGCTTCCCAATCTCGCTACGGCCGACCCATGAGGAAGATGGAGAGAAGGGTTTGGAAAGAGGGCGAATGAAGAAAGGGAATTATTAAGATAGTCTCCGTACGTTTTTATCCCATCGCCGACAAAGATAACCTTCTCCTTTATATTTTTAATGAGGTCTTCCGGCCTCATCGCCTGGTAATCAGATCGTCTGTTAAGAAAATTGGCTTCGTCATAGCGATAGAAGGCGGTATAGACCTCTCCCTTACGGGCATCGAGGATGGGACAGATGAGATAGGGAGTGGGTGAGATTTGGGAGGCGAGGACATCAAGCGAGGAGACTCCTGCCACGGGTTTTTGGGTGGCATAGGCCAAGCCTTTGACTATGCTCACACCGATTCTCAATCCAGTAAAGGACCCGGGACCGAGGGAAATGGCCCACCCATCCAGTTCTTCCATCGGACAGCGGGCTTCTTTGAGGAGATGGTCGATGGCTCCGAGGAGCCTTTCGGAGTGTGTGACCGGAATGCTGAGAAAGTATTCCGAGATGACCTCTCCTTCATCGATCAGCCCCACACTGCCACAGCGGGTTGAGGTATCGATTCCAAGGACTTTCATATTAATTCGTATCTGTTTATAAATACGTTTTTCCCGTCATGTCGGACTTGAGGAGCCTGCCTTAGCCTGCCCCGTGCTTGACACGGGGTACTTAATACGGGGGCATCCAGACGTCGTCCCGACCCCGTATCAAGTACGGGATAAACTCCAGTCGGGAACTATCTTAAAGATTGGATCCCGGTTTTCACCGGGAACCCTGGATTCCGGCTTCCGCCGGAATGACGACCTTTTTTGAAACTTTTAGTTCATAGACAGACACTAATTCATGTCCGTGACCGTAACTCGTGACCGCCTTAAAAACCAAACCCTCCTTCCGGAGAGATGATGCGGATCAGGTCGTTATAGAAAGCGAAGAGCATCAGGAGAATGATAAGCATGAGCCCGATCTGCTGTGCGATCTCCATCTTCCTGATGCTGATGGGCCTCCTCAGAATGGCCTCCAATCCCAAAAAGAGAAAGTGGCCTCCATCGAGAATAGGGATGGGAAAGAGGTTGATGACTCCGAGATTGATGCTGAGAATGGCCATGAAAATCGCCAGGCTCAGGATGCCTCTCCTCGCCTGCTCGCCGGCCATCTGGGCGATCAGGATAGGCCCTCCGATCGTCTTTCCCGGAATCACCCCCTGGATTAGTTTCACAATTCCGACCAAGGTCAACTTGATCCCCTGATAGGTTTGAATAAAACCATTCCCCAGGGCGACCAGGGGATTGACCTTCTCGATGAGAACCTCACCCGAGTGTGTAATGCCAATGACAAAAGTGGGCACTTCTTCGCCGAAAAGATTTTTTACGGAAGAAGGTTTTGGGGCGACCCTGATCTCGAGCGCCTCGTCATTGCGCTTCACCCTGAGCGTCAATTCCTTGCCCTGGCTGGCGCGTATGATTCGAGAGAGGTCGTCCCATTTCTTTAAGTCCTGGCCATCGATGGAAAGAATGAGGTCTCCCTTTTTAAGGCCTGCGGCCTCTGCGGGAAGACCGGGGTTGACCTCTCCAACTTTTGGCGGGGAGTAGGGAATACCGAAGAGGTTGATTGTTGAGAAGAGAACGATGGCAAGAAAGAAGTTGAAAAAGGGGCCTGCGCCGATGATCAATGCCCGTTTCCAAACCGGCTGATTGGAGAAGGAGCGGCCGCGAAGCTCCTCCTTGACCTCCTCTTCAGGGTTCTCACCGATCAGTTTAACAAAGCCACCCAGCGGAACAGCGGCAATCTGATACTGGGTCTCTCCGATCTTTTTCCAGAATATTTTGGGTCCGAAACCAAGAGAGAAAGTGAGAACCCCCACGCCCAATTTCTTGGCTAATAGAAAGTGTCCCAGTTCATGGACGAAGACGAGAATTCCCAAAACAATGATGGTCGAAATGATTGTGGTCAACACAGTTTTTCCCTTTCAATAATGTTTTTTGTTTTTTCTCTGGCCCACTGATCCGCTCTCAGAATATCTTCGATCGTGCGGGCCGTCTTGACCTCGTGCTCCTCCATCACCCTCTGGATGAGGAGGGGAATATCGGTGAATTTGATCGATCCTTCGAGAAAACCGTTGACCGCCGCCTCATTGGCTGCATTGAGGATGGCGGGCATGGTCTCGCCGATCTCCATCGATTGGTAGGCCAATCGGAGGCAGGGAAATTTTTCCAGGTCTGGTGGAGAAAAAGTAAGCGGTCCCACTTGAGAAAGATCGAGGGAGTCCAGTTTCAGACTCAATCGTTCCGGAAAGGAGAGGGCATAGGCTATCGGAATCCTCATGTCGGCGATTCCCATCTGGCCGATGATGGAGCCATCGATATATTCCACCATGGAATGGACCACGCTCTGTGGATGGATCCGGACGATAATCTTCTCCACCGGGATGTCGAAAAGCCAGCGAGCCTCGATGACCTCCAACCCTTTATTCATAAGGGAGGCGGAGTCAATGGTAATCTTCTTTCCCATCTCCCAGTGAGGGTGATTGAGGGCATCTCTGACAGTCACTTCGTGAAGTTTGGAGAAAGGAAGGTTGAGAAAAGGCCCTCCTGAAGCCGTGAGGATGAGACGATGGATGTCCTCCTTCCTGTGGCCGACCAATGATTGGAAGATGGCGCTGTGTTCGCTATCCACGGGCAGGACATGAACTCCGGTTTTCTTTGCCTCTTCCATGACGATCTTCCCCGCCATCACGAGAGGCTCTTTGTTGGCGAGGGCAATCGACTTTCCTGTTTTAATGGCGGAGAGGGTGGGAATGAGCCCCACGGCGCCGACCATGGCGGAAACAACCTGGTCCACTTCAGGATGAGTCGCCACACGGATCAGCCCTTCCACTCCATAAACTACTTCAACATCCCTTCGGGCAATGCCTTTCTGGAGTTCTCTGGCCGTCTCTTGATTTAGAACCGAAACGGCCCTGGGTCGAAACCGGAGGATCTGCTCTTTGAGAAGCTCGATGTTGAGGCCTGCGGAGAGGCTGACGACCTCAAATCGCTCCGGAAATTGGCGGACGATGTCAAGGGTGTTGACCCCGATCGAGCCTGTGGAACCCAAGATAGCGAGTCGCTTCATCGGGTCTCCTTTATCAGAAGAGGGAGGAGATAGTAGAAAAAAGGAGTGGAGAAAAGGAAACTATCGATGCGATCCAGCACCCCGCCATGTCCCGGGAAGAGAGACCCTGAATCCTTGACCTGGGCGCTCCGCTTAATCATTGACTCGGTGAAATCTCCCAATTGACCCAGAATTCCCATCCCAATGGTCACGAGGATGCAGACTCCTTTGCTGAAAGAGGGAAGGAAGAGAGAAGCATAGAGCAGGCCAATGACGACGGAACCGATAATTGCTCCAAGAAGGCCCTCATACGTCTTATTCGGGCTGATCTTTGGGTAGAGTTTATGCCTGCCAAAGAGCGTGCCGCTGAAGAGGGCGATGATGTCCCCTGCCCAGACCGTAATGATCAAGAAGAGAACCCATGTCCTTCCATCTGTCTGGTTTCGGATGAGGATGATATGGGAGAGGAGAAATCCGACATAGAACATCCCGAAAAGGGTTGTTCCCAAACTGGAAATGACAGAGGAGAGGCGCTCCGCAGTTGCCAGGTAGAGGACACAGAGCAGAAACATCATGAGGACGAGGAAAGGGGCGAAATAGTTCATCTCTCCATAGACAAAAAGGATGGAGAGGGCCAATCCCAGTCCAATTCCGGCCAGACGCTGGATTTGCCCGGATTGGGGAAGGGCGAGGCTGTTAAATTCGAGAAGGCCAATAAGGATGGTGATGAGAACCATCAGGGTAAAAAGGATCGAAGGCCCAAAGGCAATCAGAAGGACAAAGGGAGGGATAATGATCAGTGCAGTCCAGATCTTCTTTTTTTCGATTTTAGGCATAATCCCTTCGGTAGTTCGGAGTGATTAGTTTGGAGTTCGGAGTCTCAATAAATTTAGGTTTTTACTCCGAACTCAAAACTTTATTCTTCCATCCCATTGATCTGCTCGCTCGTCAGTCCGAACCTTCTCTCCCTGGATTGATAATCGACGATCGCTTTCTGGAGTTCTTCCCGGTTGAAATCTGGCCAGAGGGTTTCGGTCAGGTAGAGTTCGGTATAAGCGATCTGATAGAGAAGAAAGTTTGAGATTCGAGACTCCCCGCTGGTCCGGATGAGCAAATCAGGATCGGGCAGTCCCCTGGTCCAGAGATACTGCGGAAAAGACGAAAGATCGATCTCCTCCTCTTTGATCCTCCCTTTTTTCAAATCGGAGAGGATTCCATGAACCGCATAGAGGATTTCAGATCGGCCTCCATAACTCAACGCGAGGTTGAGGATCATCCCATCGCATTTTTTTGTTTGTTTTATCGCTTCGTCGAGGGTGGCCCTGACATCAGGGGAAAGGTCTTCCAGCCTGCCGATGGCAGAGAGACGAATATTATTTTTGACCATCTCGTCACGCTCTTTAAGCAGATATTCCTTCAGTAATCCCATCAACGCCGTCACCTCCTCCTTTGGCCTCTGCCAGTTTTCCATGGAGAAGGCGTAGAGCGTTAAGACCTTGATCCCCATCTCGCGGCAGGCGGTGACCACTTCTCGGACAGAGTCAACGCCCTTGAGATGTCCACTGATCCGGCTCAGGTTCTTCTTTTTAGCCCACCGGCCATTTCCATCCATGATGATGGCGATATGGCGTGGTAGTTTCTCCTTTTCGATCTCTTCCATAATATACGGTGTCCATTCCGCCTGTCATTCCGAGCATCGCTCAGAATGAAAAAAATAAGATCCCGAAACAAGTTCAGAATGTAATGATTCTGCTGATGACAGAGTGGAACGGATAACAGAACGATCAAATGATTTTATAAAGTTACCATATCAAATGGTGATTTTCAATCGATGGTTTAAAAAGGAGGGGAGGATGGGCAGAAAAGAGAAAAGGGGAGGGGGAGAGGTGAGAAAGAGATCTCCCCCTCTTGGTCCTATTTTTCAACAATCGCTTCAACCGGACATACTTCCACACAGCTTCCGCAATCCGTGCATTTTTCTTCGTTGATTGTATAGGGCTCACCCTCTTCAATCGCATCTGCCGGACACTCCTCCACACAGGTGCCGCATGCCACGCATTCTTCGGTGATCGAATAGGCCACTTTCCTCACCCCCTTTTCATTTAGTTAGAAAATAAAAGTCTAACGGTAATGGTAACGAGGCCCATGTCGTTAATAAAAGGCTACGGTTATCGTCTTGCAATTCTTTTTACGTAACCGTTACCGGATGACGAAACGGGCTTCGTCACCGTAACCTTTATCAAACCCACAGACCATTTTTACGGTTCGTGAATGGCCTAACGGCCATGGGCAATTATTTAAAGTCTAAGATCCGCAATCAATAATTTAAAATGGATCTTTATATTTCAAGGATCTCTTTTTCCTTGGCGGATAGAACGGTATCCACCTTTTCAATATATTTATCGGTAGAGGTCTGGACCTTGTCCATCCATTGGTGGAGCTGGTCCTGTGAGATCTTCTTGTTCTTTTCCAGGCCTTTCATCTGTTCATTGGCGTCTCTCCGTATATTGCGGAGGGCCACCTTGGCCCCTTCCCCCATTTTTTTGACCACCTTGACCAGTTCTTTCCGGCGCTCCTCTGTCAGCCGGGGGATATTGATCCGGATGATCTTCCCGTCGTTCATGGGGGTTAATCCGAGCTCTGATTTAAGGATTGCCTTCTCGATCTCTCCGATCGTGGTGGGATCCCAGGGCTGGATGGTGATGAGCCTGGGCTCTGGGACGGCGAGTGTAGCCATCTGGCTGAGCGGAGTGGAGGTGCCATAATAATCGATCCGGATATCGTCCAGAAGGGCCAGGGAAGCCCTGCCTGTTCGTACCTTATTAAGATCCGTTTTGAGAGTGACGATGGTCTTTTCCATCTTTAATGTCACATCGGTGTAGACCTTCTCCTCCATGGTTCATCCTCTCACTTTCGTCCCAACCTTCTCCCCTAAAATGACCCGCCTGATATTTCCCTTCTTCTTCAGATTGAAGACGATGATGGGAATCTGGTGATCCATGCAGAGGGAGATGGCTGTTGCATCCATCACCTTCAACTGTTTTTTAAGGACATCGAGGTAGGTGAGTTCATCATATTTCCGGGCCCTGCGATTCACCATGGGATCGGCATCATAAACCCCGTCGACCTTTGTGGCCTTCAGAATTACCTCGGCCCCGATCTCTATCGCACGGAGCGAGGCGGTCGTGTCCGTGGTGAAATAGGGATTGCCCGTTCCTCCGGCAAAGATGACCACCCTGCCTTTTTCCAGATGGCGCATGGCCCTCCGGCGGATAAACGGCTCGGCTAATTCTCTCATCTCGATGGCTGTCTGAAGCCGGGTTTGAACGCCCATCTTTTCGAGGGCATCCTGAAGGGCGATGCCGTTGAGGATCGTGGCCAGCATTCCCATATGATCTGCGGAAACCCGGTCCATCCCCATGGAGCTGGCAGCTACCCCGCGGAAGATGTTGCCTCCTCCAATGACAATGGCGATCTCAATCCCAAGGGTCTTCACCTCTTTGATCTCCCCGGCGATTTGCCGGATCACCGAGGGATCGATTCCAAAACCTCCTTCTCCGGTTAAAACCTCTCCGCTGATCTTCAGGAGGATCCTTTTATAAGGAGTTTTCTTCATGAGGGGCCAAATTGACCTATGACCGCGAGGACAATCCTTCGCCTAATTGAAATCGGGCAAAGCGGCGGATGGCGATGTTCTCTCCGAGTTTTCCGATCATTCCGTCGAGGACCTCTTTGACCGTGACATCGGAATCCCTGATATAGGTCTGTTCGAGAAGGCATGTCTCGGAATAGAACCTCTCCAGTTTCCCTTCGACGATCTTATCGATCACCTTTGCCGGTTTTCCCGAATCGAGCGCTTGTGTCCGATAGATGTCTCTCTCTTTTCCCAGGATGTCAGGGGGGATATCCTCTCTCCGGATGAATTGAGGGTTGGCAGCGGCGATGTGCATCGCCATATTTTTTACGAAGTCGTGGAAATCCCCGGTCTTCGCAACAAAATCGGTCTCGCAGTTGATCTCAACCAGAACCCCCATCTTCCCACCCGCATGGATATACGAAGCGACCAGACCGTCCGTGGCAATGCGGCCTGCCTTCTTCGCGGCGGTCGCCAATCCTTTCTTTCTTAAATAATCGATGGCGGCTTCAATGCTTCCACCGGCTTCCTGGAGCGCGGCTTTACAATCCACAATCCCGGCTCCTGTCCGTTGTCTCAAGTCTTTCACGAGTTCAATTGAAATTTCCATTAGAGCCTATGCCTCCTCACCTTCAACGCTTTCTTCTACATCTATCTCTGCGGGGGATTCAGCCGTCGAGGCATCCTTTTTTTCTTCTTTGGCCCCCTCCATCTGGAGCTGTTTCTCATAAAGCTGTTTTCCCTCTATCACGGCATCCGCAATCTTAGAGGCAAAAAGCTGGATGGCACGAATGGCGTCATCATTGCCTGGCACAATATAATCCACATCGTCAGGGTCGCAGTTGGTGTCAACGATGCCGATCGATGGAATGCCTATCTTTCTGGCTTCATGGACGGCAATCTTCTCTTTTTTGGGGTCTACGACGAAAATGGCCCCGGGGAGGCGATTCATGCTCTTGATTCCTCCCAAAGACCTTTCGAGCCGAGCCCTCTCTTTTTCGATTTCCAGGACCTCCTTTTTGGGAAGGAGATTATAGATCTCCTCGTTCTTCATTGCCTCGAGTTGATTGAGCCGGTCGATGGAGCGCTTGATGGTCTGAAAGTTGGTCATCATCCCGCCCAGCCAGCGATGGTTGACATAGAACATTCCGCACCGGTTGGCCTGTTCGAGAATCGTCTCCTGGGCCTGTTTTTTCGTTCCCACGAAAAGGATATATTCGCCTCTGGAAGCCACCTCCCGAATAAACTGGCAGGCCTCTTTGAAGAGCTGGACCGTCTTCTGGAGATCGATGATGTAGATCCCGTTCCTTGCCCCGAAGATATAGGGTTTCATTTTGGGGTCCCAGCGCTTCGTCTCGTGGCCAAAATGGACCCCAGCCTCCAGAAGCTCCTTCATCGTTATGTTTGACATTGAATCCTCCGTTTCTTTTCCATTCCTCCTCCTCTCAGTCAAAATTAGTCAAATAGAATTTTTGTTAACATATGATCACTCATTTTGCAAGTGGAAAAAGTCTCAAGGAAAGCCTGATCCGGAGGTAGCGATTCGCCAGGAAATAAATCGAGCGTAACCAATTGAATTCATTATGATAATAAATTGCCCTCTTTTCTCCTGATAAATGAGAGAAAAATGTTCATTTTTGTTATTTTTTTGCAGGCGGATTTGATCTAAGTCAAGGAAGAGTAATAGCAGAAGTGTTAACTTGGGATCAAAGGAGGAGAGAGCCATGAAATGTCCGGGACAAGATTCGAGGTTTTGGAAGCCAGAGGATGTGTTTGAGATTCAATGCCTGAAATGCGGCAGGATCATTGAATTTTTCAAAGACGATGTGAAAAGAAAGTGCCGTTGCGGCCAGGAAATCGTCAATCCCCGGTTGGATTTCGGTTGTGCCCAGTGGTGCGAATACGGCGAGCAATGCATTGGCGTCATCCCTCAGGAGCTGGAAGACCTGAAAAAAGAGCTTGAAAGGGGCCGGTTCAAGGAGAAGTTCTCACAGGCGATGAAGAGATATTTTGGCAAGGATGTGAAACGGATCCAACACGCACAGAAGGTGGCGCGTTTTGCAGAGGAGATGGTTAAGAAAGAGGGAGGAAATCCTCTGGTTGTCTTAGGGAGCGCCTATTTACACGATATCGGGATCCAGGAGGCCGAGAAAAAACACGGGAATTCCTCCGGCGAGTTTCAGGAACTGGAGGGGCCTCCCATCGCAAAAGACCTCTTAAAAAGAATTGGCCTCCAGACAGGAATGATCGAGGAGATCTGCGACATCATCGGCCACCATCACCATCCAAGAGAAGAGGAGACCCTGAACTTTCAGATTCTCTATGAAGCAGACTGGCTGGTCAATATTGAGGAGGACGGAATCTCAAAGGACAGAGAGAAACTTGAGGAGTTGACCAATAAGGTTTTCCAAACCGTAACGGGAAAGAAATTTGCAGAAGACCTCTACCTGAATCCCCCTGCAAAGAACTGATAGGCTTTCAGCCGGACAGGTCACCGGAAATTAGTTTCTTGAGGGCGAGTCCGTTCTTAATGGCAAAGGCATAGGCATCGTTGTTAAAAAAGGTAAAGACCTCTTTCCCCTTTTTTCTCCATTTTCCAATCTTTTCAGACCATTCCTTAAGCTCATTATCCGAATAGTTGGAGCCATAGAGAACTTCTCCTCCGTGGAGGCGAAGGTAGACGAAGTCAGCTGTGATCCGATCCATAAAAGGAAGGCCGGAACCATGGGCGATACAGAGGCCGAAATGGAATTCTTCGAGTATCCGGAAAACCTCCTGGCAGAACCAGGATGCATCCCTGAACTCAAAGACATGGCGGAGGGACTTGGAACGAGGAAGGGTGGAGAGAAGAACACAGAATTGCTCCAGCCTCTCTTTCTCGAAAGGGAACCGGGGTGGAAGTTGCCAGAGCACAGCCCCCATCTTCTCTTTTAAAGGAGAGGCATTGTCTAAAAGGAGGGAAAGGGGCTCCCTGCAGTCCTTTAGGCGTTTGACATGGGTGATGAACCGGCTTCCCTTGATCGCAAAGGAGAAACCCTTCGGCGTCCGTTTATACCATCCTTCGAAGACCTCCTTTTTCGGCAAGCGATAGAAAGTGACATTGAGTTCGACGCTGTTAAAGTATTGAGCATAGAATTCGAGCCATTTTCTCTGGGGAAGGTCGGCGGGATAGAAGATCCCATTCCACCAGTGAGGATAGTTATAACCGCTGGTTCCAATGAAAATCATATAGTCTCATAGTCCTTAGTCTGATAGTCTTTTAGTCAACCATATGACTATGCGACTATAAGACTACCAGACTCTCATGCTCCCGAATCCTAAATGAAAACGGTTTGCGCGATGGTTTTAATGATAATATCCACCGCTGCCAGGGCCTTTTTGAGACCATTTCCGTTTGTAGTATTCACGACGAATCTTCTGCCGGACCCATGGATAGGCCATATAGAGAAGTCCGAAGAGAAGACCACCGAGGTGGGTGAGATGGGCGATGCCTCCGCCTGTTCCTTCCGCAGAGGAGAAGAGTGAGATGAGGCCGAAGATGATCACCATATATTTGGCAGGTATGGGCAAGAGGAAATAGATGTAGATGGGACGGTTCGGGAAGAGCCAGCCAAAAGCTAACAGGATTCCGTAGATAGCTCCGGAGGCTCCGATGACAGGAACCATTTGATAGGGAGCGAAGAGGACCGTGCAGAGACCAGCGCCGATTCCACAGAAGAAGAAGTAAAATAAGAACTTTTTCGACCCCCAGTAATTTTCCAGCTCTCCCCCGAACATCCAGAGGGCGAGCAGATTGAAAAGGATATGGGTGATCCCTCCGTGGAGGAAGATGTAGGTGAAGAGCTGCCAGAGGAAGTATTTCTTCCAGACCAGGACCGGAACAAGACCCAGGTAAAAGTTGATCCAGTGGCTTACGACCATCTGGAGCAGAAAGACCGCTCCCATCACGATCATCAGCTTTTTGATGGCAGGTGGAAATCCGTATCCAAACTGGTAACGATAATAGGTCATTTTAAGTCTCCGAACTCCGAACTTTAAACTCCGAACGATTGTTGATGAAATCGTAAAAAGTCTGAAAAGCCCATTATCAGTCATTCCTGCGCAAGTCCCGCTCTTAGCGGGATATTTTCAAGCAGTTAGAATTCCCTGGATTCCCGTTTTCACGGGAATGATGACTTTTTACGATTCCATCATTATTGCCTAATCCCATATTTCTTCATCTTGTACCGGAGGACCCTTTCGCTGATGCCGAGGCTCTCTGCTGCTCTGGTCTGGACGCCCTGATGCTGATGGAGAGCCTTGACGATCAGGTCCCGCTCGATCTCCTCAAGAGAATCCGGAAGGGTTTTCTCTTTTCCAATGGTCTCCCACTGCTTTTCGGATGGCCCCTCCTGCAGGTGAAATGGAAGGTCCTGCGTGGTGATGACCTCTCCACGGCAGAGGACAACCGCCCGCTCAATGAGGTTCTCCAGTTCCCTGACATTCCCGGGATAGGGATGGCGTAAGAGAAGCATCCGCACCTCTTTGGAAAGATCCTCAATCTTTTTTTGATTGATCTCCGAATATTTTTTCAGGAAATGGTCGATCAGGAGAGGGAGGTCTTCCTTTCTTTCCCTCAAGGGCGGAAGTAGGATGGAGATCACATTGAGGCGATAGTAGAGGTCTTCTCTGAAGAGGCCTTTCTTCATCGCCTCTTCAAGGTTGCGATGGGTGGCGGTGATGATCCTTACATCGGTCTTGAGGTTGAGGTTTGAACCCAGCCTCTGGAATTCCTTTTCTTGCAATATCCGCAGAAGCTTGACCTGTGTGGAGGGCGGGAGCTCTCCGATCTCATCGAGAAAGAGGGTGCCTCCGTCCGCCTCTTCAAACCGGCCGATCCTTTTCTGGATGGCTCCGGTGAAGGCTCCCTTCTCATGGCCGAAGAGTTCGCTTTCGAGGAGTGTTTCAGGGATGGCGGAACAGCTCACCTTGACGAAAGGTTTTTCAGAGCGGGCGCTGGCATAGTGGATGGCATTGGCGATCAACTCCTTTCCGGTCCCACTCTCACCCCTGATGAGGACCGTGGCCTGACTGGGGGCTACGCGTCCAATCAGCCCCATCACCTCCTCCATCTTAGGGCTGCCGTAGATGATATTTTGGAAGGTATAGCGTTCCTGAAGCCGGGCCTTGAGGTCCCTGTTTTCCCTGATCAGGGTCGACCGTTCGAGGACTTTCCGGATGATAAGGAGGAGTTCATCGAGATCGATCGGTTTGGTCAGGTAGTCGAGCGCGCCCTCTTTCATTGAGGCCACGGCTGTTTCCACGGTCCCATAAGCGGTCATCATCACCACCGGAAGATCCGGAAACCGTTTCCTGATTTCCTGAAGGGTCTGGAGGCCGTCCAGTTCAGGCATCTTGTAGTCAAGAAAGGCAATGTCGAAAAATTCCCGCTCAATCTTCTCAATGGCCTGTCTGCCATTGGAGGCCGCTTCCACAGAGAAACCCTCCTTCTTCAAAAAACCTTCAAGGAGTTCCCTCTGTGCCTTTTCGTCTTCGGCAATCAGAATCTTTGCTTTTTCCATTCTTTTTCTATTTACTGATGACTGATCACTGATAACTGATAGCTGATTACTGATAACTGATTACTGATTACTGATTACTGATTACTGATTACTGATTACTGATTACTGATTACTGATTACTGATTACTGCCTTCTTCTCTTCTACTTACGGGTAGCATGACCGTCACCTTCGTCCCCACGCCCACCTTGCTCTCTATTTTTAACTGGCCACTGTGGGCCTCAATAATCCGGTGAGCGATGGGAAGCCCCAGTCCGACCCCTTTTTCCTTTGTCGTGTAATAATAATTGTAGACCTTGTCCATCTGGTCTTCAGGAATGCCGGAGCCTGAATCCGAAAAGACCACTGCCACACGATCCTTTAGAAAATGGGTTTCGATCCGGAGGGTTCCGCCATGATCCATGGCCTGCATCCCATTCTTCATAATATTGATAAATGCCTGTGTCAACTTCTCATCGTCCATTCTGAGAGATGGGAGATCAAACCCTGCTTCCAGGCGGAGGGTGATCCCCTGGGAGTTTGCCTCCTCCTGAAAGAGGGCGACAAGATTATTGAGTAGTTCTACGAGTGAGGCGTCTCTCAGCCTGAGCTGAAAGGGCCGTGAGAGCGTTAAGAACTGCTCAATGATCTCATTGACCCTCCGGACCTCTTTGAGGATGATATCCGCAAAAGAAAGGTACTCTTCCTTCTTCGATTCCTCCTGGGGCAGAAATTCCCTCCTGAGCCTCTGGAGGCCCATGCCCATTGCATTGAGGGGGTTGCGAATCTCATGAGCCACGCCTGCGGCTAAATGGCCCAGGGAAGAGAGCCTCTCCGCCAGCCGGATCCGGTCTTCCATCTCTTTAATCTTCCGGAGATGCCGGTTCTGGTTCAACCAGATCAGTGTGGTGGCAGAGACTCCCAGGATGAGGAAGAAGAAGACTGAAAGGGCAACGCTCTTTTTAATCTGACCGAGAAGGGGACGGATCTCTCCAGAGGAGTACCCAATTCGGATCAGGCCTGCTGGTTGATCCTTTATCGGAAAAGGTTTTACAACCTCAAAGACTTCCTCTCTTTTTGCAGGCCGGTAGAGTCGTGAGAGCGGTTTTTTGCTTTGAAGCGAACTTTTTAAAAAGGAATCCTCTTCGGTTTTCCCGACGAGAGACGTATCCGTATGGGCGAGGGTGAGAAGATTTGCATCCTGAACAGAGACAAAGAGGATTCCCTCCCTGAGTCCCATGTCGGAGATGGCCCTCTGAACCGACAACTGGCGGAGAAGGTGTTTCATCTGTCCTCCGTTGAGCTGGAGGGCGATGATCCCCGGGGCCTTCTTCCTCTCGATGGCGATCGTAAAGAGTTCTTCTTCGGTCAGAGGCCTCTCAAAGAGGTCGATGACGACCGAACGTTTCTTCTCGATGATCTCTATCAGAAAGGATCGTTTCTTAAGAGAGGGAGTGGCAGGCCAGGCGCGAAGAAGATTTCCCTTGGGATCATAAATCTCGAGCGAGGCGATGGAATACCGGTGGATGAGCGACTGGAAGCCGGAGGGGCTCAGAGGTTTTTCACTATCGATTTGGTCTACCCGGTGAAGGGCTTCGAGAAGATATTCGGCAATCGGTTCTTCCATGCCGTAGAAATGCTGGGAGGATTGAATAGAGACGAGGGCCTCCTGAATATTCCCCTCGAAGTGCTGAATGAGGACGGTAGCCTCTCTTTCGAGGAGGAGATGGAATCCCTTTTGAGTGCGGTGGATTTCAAGGAGGCCGTTAATGATCAGAATGATGAGAATGATTCCGGAGAAAACCGCAAGATAGACAGACGAGAAGCTTCTGCTTATTCTCTTGCTGTTGCTGTTTCCGAACAATCGGCATCCCTTCCTATTCTTCCGGGGGTAAGGTTCTCCTGGGGCTCATAGGCCCCATGGGGCCATGGCCGGGCCTCATTCGCTGGAAAAGAGGAAACTCCTGCTCAGGGCACCAGGATTTAAGCTGTTCGTATGTGAGTAAACCCCGGATCTTCACCATGTATTCGATGGCTTTCTCCTCCAATTTGGATTGTGTTTCAACCATCTCGATATATTGGGTCCGGATAGATTCTGTTTTAATGGCGGGATTGATGAGGAGTTCCCGGAATTCGAGCCGCTTGGTGACGAGTTGAGCCCGAAGGAGTTGTGTTTCCTGGAGATAGGTTTGTTGTAGAAGGTTGAGTCCCTTTGCCTGTTCCGAAGAGAGATGGAGGTCTGATGCCCTTCCGCACCGTCCATCTTTTCTCCAGGGCCTCATTCCCATCGGTTGAGCATGGGAGAAGATCGGAAGCAGGAAGATGAGAACAAGAGAGAAGACGGCTATCTTCAATTTCATTCGGTAATCGTTCCTTTCGGCCTTGCTCCTATTTTAACCATATCGAAATAGATTGAAAATGTCAAACCTTCGACCTTTCAGTTTGAAGCCTAGTGAGCTTCAGGCCGAAGGCTCAGGTTTGACCCTGAGCGGGGCTATGACACTCATTTCAAAAGATAGTCGTGTGTAGCCGAATGGGTCAAAAATAAAAAGGGAAGGCCTGCGCCTTCCCTTTTTATTGTCTGGCCTGTGACCATGATTAGAAACACTGTCCCTGCCCAGGGCCCATTCCACGGCCTCTCATCTGTCCCCGGCCGGCGCCAGGACCGAACCCAGAACCCATTCCGCATCCCGACCTGAACCCGGCAATCTGCTCAGGCGTGAGGAATTGACGAGCTTCCAATTTAAACTGCAAGCCCTTATCCCTCATCTGGTTTTGGAGATCTCTCAACTCTTTCTCTTTATCGACAATGGCCTTGGCTTCGGCCTTTGGATTGGTCCAGAGGGATTGGAGCTCCAGTTTTTTGGTCAGAAGAGCACCCCTAATCTTTGCTGTCTCATCCACAAACTTCTGGCGCAATTCCTGAAACTTCGTTTTCTGCTCAGGCGTTAAAGCAGCCGCATTGCCGGAATCGGAAGATTCCCAGCAAGGACCACCTCGACCGCCTTTCCCGCGAGGACCATGACCCGGGCCATAAGCATAAACAGAAATGGCTCCCAAAACCATGATGACCACTAAACTCAATGCAATCAGACTCTTTTTCATTCGATTCACCTCCTTTCATTTGAATTTTTATTTTCTTATAAAGCAACGACCGTGCCAATCCACTCAGATCTTTTAGATTTGTAATCCCCTATCGCTTCAATTTCTGGGAAATATTAAGAGGTTAGAGAAATGTAAAAGTTTTGAAACGCAGATTGCGCCAGTTTCACAACAGGCCTAATACAGATTAATCACACCTCTCATTCGACAATCCTGACGATTGGTTCGACAAGAATTTCCTTTTTCTTCAACTTAAATTGAGCGATTCACCCTATTTCACAAGGGAGGCAGGGATGCCTCAAACCCTTTTAGAATGCGATATGTTGAAAGTTTGGGCAATTGACCATAAGCTTTCGCCAAACAGGTGATCATTGAACTATCTCCATGGTTGATTCAACCCATCAAAGGTGATCGCTCTAAAAGGCTTTTCGGTCTCCCCGCCCCCCTTGTGAAGGGTGAAAAAATAGCTCAATTTAGGTTCAACTTAATCTACCCCTCCTAAATTTTCCTTGAAAAGAAAATGGAGAAAGGTTAAAAAATGTCAATCTATTTGAAGAAATTCATTGATCATCGAGGTGCGGAATGGAGTTCACCTATCCCAAAGGACACGTTTTTTACCGGAAATTAGGCCGAGTCTATCCTCTGGCTACCCGTGGAGAAGGCATCTATCTTTATGGTGAGAAGGGAAAGCGGTATATTGACGGCTCCGGCGGTGCTCTGGTGGCGAATATCGGGCATGGGCATAGTGAAATCTTCCAGAAGATGATGGAGCAGATGGGCAAGGTGGGCTATGTCCATGGGACCCAGTTTACCACGGGTTCGATTGAGGAATATGCAGAGGCGCTCGGGAAAATCCTGCCGGAAGGATTGGAGAAAATCTACTTTCTCTCCGGAGGCTCCGAATCAATTGAGGCGGCCATCAAATTCGCAAGACAATATTTCTTGGATTCAGGGCAGGCACAGAGATGGCGTGTCGTTGCAAGGTGGCACAGTTACCACGGAAACACTCTCGGAGCCCTCTCCCTGACCGGCCGCATCGGGATGAGAAAGCCCTATCTCCCGCTTCTGATCGACTTTCCGCATTTCTCGCCGCCTTACTGTTACCGGTGCCCCTTCAACCTTTCCTATCCCCAATGTGAACTCGAGTGCGCAAAGGCGCTTGAAACTCTCATTCAGATGGAGGGGGCTGAGACGATCTCAGCGGTCATCCTCGAGCCTGTCGGAGGCGCAACGATCGGGGCCCTTGTCCCTCCGGACGGATATCTTTCGCTGATCAGGAAGATCTGCGACCGATTCGGAATCCTCCTGATCGATGACGAGGTGATGACCGGAATGGGCAGGACAGGGAGATGGTTTGCTATTGAGCACTGGAATCTTACTCCTGATATCATGGTCCTTGGAAAAGGGATGAGCGGAGGGTATTTTCCTCTCTCAGCGATGATCACGCGGGGCAAGGCTGTGGATCGATTGAAGGAGAAGACCGGCGGATTTGTCCATGGCCATACTTTTTCGCACCATCCGGTCGCTTGCGCCGTGGGCCTGGCCGTGCTCCGGTTCATCGAGGAGAGAAGGCTGATCGAGCAATGTCCCCGGAAGGGCGACTATCTCTTGAAGAGGCTGGAGGAGTTGAAAGCCTTTCCTTTTGTGGGCGATGTGAGGGGGAAAGGGTTGATGGCTGCCATCGAATTTGTAAAAGACCAGAAGACAAAGGAGCCCTTTCCGAGAACGGAAAGATTTACGGAGAGAGTGATCGATTCTGCCTTTGAGAATGGTCTCGTCCTCTACCCCGGTACTGGTTTTGTCGATGGAGTGAATGGCGACATGGTGATGATAGGCCCGCCGCTAATCATCGAAGAGAACCAGATCGATGAGATCATTGAGATACTGAAGAGAACCTTTCATCAAATTTTAGAATCCGGATTGAAAAAATAGGACTGGTCGAATGGAAAAATTGATCATTACGGTTGGCATTACAGGATCGCGAATCACAAGACAGCAGACGCCTTATATCCCCATTTTGCCCGAGGAGATTGCCCGGTCTGGCATTGAGGCGTGGAGGGCAGGGGCTTCGGTCCTTCATATCCATGTCAGGGATCCGAAGACCGGCCTGGGGGCCCAAGACTATTCCATCTTTAAGGAGGTGGTGGACCGTATTCGAAGCGAGACCGACGCCATCCTCTGCCTGACCACCAGCGGCATTCCGGGTAGAAATCTCGAATTTCGCGAGAGGCTTGTTCCCTTAGCCTTAAATCCGGAACTGGTCTCTTTTGACGCAGGCTCTGTCAATATGAGGGAGAATGTCTTTCTCAATCCTCCGGAGTTTTTGGAACTTCTGGCCAAAGAGACACTGGCCAAGGGAATTAAGCCTGAGCTGGAGGTATTTGAGGCTGGAATGGTTGAAACCTGCATCCGGTATCTGGAAAAGGGCCTTCTAAAGCCTCCGCTCCACTTCCAATTTGTGTTGGGAGTCATCGGAGGGATGTCTGCGACGGTAAAGTCCATTCTCCATCTTTCAGAAATTATCCCCGCAGGCTCCACGTGGTCAGTTATCGGAACCGGAATCGGCCAGCTTCCTATGGCAATGATCGCCATGACCATGGGAGGCCATGCCCGGGTTGGGCTGGAGGACAACCTCTACTATTCGAGAGGCGTGCTCGCCAAGACCAATGCGGAGTTGGTCGAGAGGATAGTGAGGATTTCAAAGGAGTTTGGAAGAGAGGTAGCAACTCCCGATGAGGCCCGGAAAATAATAAGTTTAACTCCTTCCTGAGGAGACTGTGTCACAATTAGCCGTTCGTCCTGAGGCTCTCGAAGGATGAACGGCTTGCTCAGCCTCCGGCTCAGAGAGCCTCTGGCTCGGAGAGGACAGGCTTGTCGAACCATAAACGGACTTACGACACAGCCTCTATGTCAAAGGGAGATTAATCTGTTTTTACCCTGTTAGAAATAACCCGCTGCGCCGGCGCATGCGCGGCGAGCTCACTGTCGCGGCACTTCGGCGCGGCGAAGGCCCGCTGGAATTTCTAACGGGGTTTACCTCACATCGCCATAACCCTCAGTATGATTACGGTGCCATCTCCAGGCTGTCCCAGTGATCGTCTCCAGATCTGGATATCCTGGAACCCACCCCACCTTCTCTTTCATCTTCTCTGAGCCGGTAACCAACCTCGAATAAAAGTTGACAAAAAAGAGTAGATCCTTTATCTTACACATAAGAAGTGTGTAATAAGGAGGCATAATAATGATGAGGATCAATACTGTTTTCAAAGAAGATATAATCGAAGAAATTGACCGGATCGCCAAAGAAGAGGGGAAGAGCAGGAGCCGGTTGTTAAGGGAAGCGGCCCAAAGGTTGATCAAAGACTATCAATATCAAAAAGCAGAAGAGATCAAGAGGAAAAAAATCGGGCATGCTATTGAAGTTCAGGACAGGTTGAGGAAGAAATCGGGTCATTGGGACTCTGTCTCTGAGTTAAGGAAATGGAGAGAGAAGCATTCATGAAAGAATGTGTGTTGGATACCTCCGTGGTTCTTAAATGGTTCAGCGGGTTTGGAGAAAATGATCTCGATCAAGCTCTTCGGCTGAGACAAAACCTTCTCGACCGATCAATCCTTTTCGTCATTCCGGAATTATTGTTTTACGAACTGGCCAATGCACTCCGATATAACCCCAATTTTTCGGCAAAGGATGTGAATGAGGCTCTGGATTCTGTATTTGATATGGGGTTGGAGGTAAGAAGGGCGGACAAAAAAGTGATGGAAGATGCAATCACCATTGGGTTCAAATTTAATATTCCTGTTTACGATGCCTACTTCGTTGCGTTGTCAAGAATAGAAGGGAAGCCCTTAATCACAGCCGATTATAAATTCGTTGAGAGAATGAAAGGAACAAAAGGAATAATCAAGCTTTCTGATATTTAAAATGATGAGCGGGGACGTTCTTTTCTATTTTTCCACCCCTTCTGTTGGCTACTCATCGAAAGGGGGGGAGGGAAAATAAGTGTTAAAATTCGAAATATTTTTGGCATTGTAAGGTTTCATCTTGAAAGTAATACTGCGCTCGTGAAGTTCCTTGATCGTTTTTGATTCCTGTAATAACGTTTCTGGTTCAATATCCCAGGCTATTACCAGCAACTTGCCTTTGTCGACGAGTGTTTTGAAAAGTATAAATATTTCTTCTATCGTCCTCGGTTTGCCCCGCAAAACCCAGATGTTATCTACAAGAAGCGCATCATAATCATGCAATTTATCATAGAATCTCTCCGGACCTCCGCTGATTCTAATACTTTTTACCAACTCAGCAACCAGATCTTCAGCATCTAAACGAATCACTCTTACACCTTTCATTCTCGAAAGATAGTCCTCTATTCCTCTCAGGATTGTGGTTTTACCTGACCGCGACGGACCATATAGGAAAATAGGATTTCTTCGATTCGCCCATTGTCGATAATACGGTTCGATCTCCTTAATAATATTGTGATGATCTATAGAAATTCCCATTTCATTCAAATAATCGGAAGCCCAACGCAAACAAAAGGTGCCGGAAACGGGCTTCTTTCTCTTTCCCAAAACAACTTCTCCTATTTCGATTGAATTTAATTTTATCGACTATCTCCCGAAAAGTAAATTCATAATTCTCAATCTAACAACATATTTCCATCCTTCATTAATTGTAAGGTTTTTCCATCTGGAAATTTGAAAACAACGGTGGGGTTTTCAAAAACAAAATCGATATGCAATGGAACAGAGACTTTTCCACCGAAAGCGCTATTGTCTCCTATGGCAACATGTATCGTTCCTAAAACCTTTTCAAGCTCAAGGAGTGTTGTTCCTGCTTTTGCTTTATCATTCGTTCCTATTCCAAACTCTGCAATATTTCGGGCAAGGGGGTATTTAGAGAAAATTTCTTCCAGACGGCCAATGAAACGAGAATCTCCTTCCATCCTATAAACGTTGCCACCTTTAATCTCTAAAACCGATTGTTCATTGACCCATGGATTGATACCGGGTTCGATCACCATCTTGCCGTTTGAATTGCCCTCCAGGGGAGCAATATAAACCTCTCCTGCAGGAAGATTTCCAGACCTTCCGGGTTGATCTAACAGTCCGGTATCAGCCCTGAATTCTCTACCTGTAAGGTCAAAAAAGATTTCCGTTCCATTGGGTGTTCTGACATGGGCGGATATGGCTCCTGACAACTTCTCCTTGAGACCGATTGTTCTTCGAGCCACTTCTTCCCAGTTGGCAGACATCGCGGTTGTCCACATTCTCGGATCAAAGCCTGGCATGCTTGCAAAACGACCACCTGCGGCGGCTGTGAGTAGCTTGCGGAAATTTGTATGGGAAGTTGAAAACCAGGCCAGACCAATGACGACATTAACAGTATCTTGTTTATTCGCCTTCACGATTTCTCGAACGATCTCCAACTCATCTTCGGTAATTCTTTTATCGAGGATTCTTTTCATCAATTTCTTTTCTTCGATCTGTTTAATAATATTTTTGCCAAAGGTTTTTTCCCACAGGCTTTTGGGAGGTTCTATGCCAGGCTGGCCGGTACTGGGGTATTTGAAAAAAATGATCTCGCCAAAAGACGCTCCTATCTTTGCAACAAGTTTTGCCTCTTCAGTGATTTCCGGTTTATGGTCATCCGTAAACACCAAAACCCTCTCCCCCTTTTTAACGGCAAGATTAACCTCAAACATATTTTCAATAGCTTTCTTCTTCTGTTCCGAGGCATCAGTTTCAAACGTTATCGCCCAGAGGAGAAAGGCCATGCAAAAGATTAATATGAGAACAACTGAATATTTTGAAATTAACATCCCTCAACTCTCCTTATATAAAAAATATTTCCCCTTTTAGTGGGGTGGGAAAAATTGAACACTTTTAAGCAATCCCAAAAGCTCTTTGGTGTTATCGCCATAAGTTCCATAATTGGAAACTTGGACAACAAGAAATCGGTTATTGGCAATTTCTAAATATGCAACTTGAAACATTCTTTCTGATCCATCAGGATTTCTATCTATGTATTGAGTTCTTTTTGCTGTAACTCGGTCAGGCAGTTCCAGAGTTTCAACAAATTTTTTTAAGTTTAAAAATGCAATTCTCCCACCCATATGATATTCCCTATTCCAAGAATCAATTAATCTCTCCATTTCTGATTGATCTACTTTTCTCATAACCCAAATATAAACGTTTGCAATATTGTATGAATCGTGGATCCTTACTATCCCGCCAGGTCCCCATCCCTTAAAATCCTTTCTTTTGCCAGTAGGAAAGTCCTCCAATTCTTTGGCCCAAAAACTAAATCTTCTTGGATTCGCGAAAGAGAAACTTATCCCATATTTTGTATTTCTGTAAGTATATCCCTTAACAGGATCTAAAGTTATTTTTATATCTCCCGAAGGGGTTGAAAATTCTTTAACCTCAGCTTCTTTTGAACCTGTTGGAGTTGTTGCACATCCTTGCTGCAATAACAATGAAGCCAAAAATAGAATCAAAAAACTTGTAAGGAACATCCTTCTCATTTCATCCACCCCCTTTTGGATTTCAATCTGAAAGCTGATAATTTATAAGGACATTCTCAACGGTATCATCCTTTAGGTGGTCGACCATTTTCACATAATTTTTTACCTTGTGTGAATACCAACGCTCATACCAATTATTGCCAAGTATCGTCACTATTTTATAAGGCAAAAACTCACCAGCTGGCGTTGAGATATTTTCGATTTTCTCTACTTTGCCCTTGAGATTAAATTCGATTTTGTCGCCCGTTCTAAGATTCTTCCATTTAGCAGTTTGTTCGATATCTTTCCCTACTTCCAAAGGCCAAAAAATCCATAAGGTTGGTGGCCCCAGGGCATAAATCTTTCCTTTTAAGTCCGCTTCCGCAATGGGTTGCAGTTCTTTATTGTAATAAACAAGGCGGTTGGGCTTTTGCATGACATAGCATGATACTCTTTCTACAAGTTTGTCTGCCTCAACAATGCTGTTGCTCCCGGTTCCCGATTTGCCCTTTTGGTTTTTCCAGCTATACACCCACCTGTCGCCCACCTTCCATTCAGGAGGAGTTTCAATTTTTTCCTGACCTCACACGACTGGACTAAAAAATAGAATTAGGCAAACAATTAAAATCTTTTTTTTCATTTCAGTCCCCCCTCTTCCGACAAAATAAAAAGACCGGTGTCAGACATCGTTAATTCGTTTCCTCCTTTTTCCATGCCTCTTGGAAAATTAGAAAAATAGAAAACAACGTCCCGTCCCTTTTTTATTAAGAAGGAAGTCTATTTCCCTCGATGATACTCAAGAAGGTTTAACTCATAAGGTTCCCCCCTTACAGACCCTACAAGCAGCTCATCGAACGACTCAACCGCACCTTTAAACACCATGTAAAACCGTCCCACGGCTTTAACAGCACCAATGGGGCTCTCGCCCTGATCACCCTCTTTGTAACCCATTACAACTTCTTAAGAGACCACATGTCCCTCGACTACAAACCCCCCGTTACCCTTCCTGAATTGGAAGGCATTGCCACCATTCAGGGGAAATGGACAAAGATCGTCTCCCTCGCTGCATAAGGGCGCTTCTCTTCAATTGTCAAAGAACTCTTCTCGCAGAGTCGAATCTCCGACTTACCAATCTGCTTCTCTATCCTGCTTGCATCCGGTTGCCGTTACCAAACCACCCTGATGCTCAGCCTTACCGCCCTTCTTACTCAAATATCCTCTGTCTTTCTTCCCGGACATCGATCCCGCCCTTTTCTCATTTCTCATTCCCTACTTTTCATAGAACTTTTGACAAAAGCTAACCCTTTTCCTTGACATTATACCCAACTTCTGGGGAATACCAAAAATGGAAGTCCACCATATAGTCAACAGTTTCCGTGGTATAAATATGAAAAGTCCTGAACTTTCCTGCAGGAACCTCGATTTCTTCGATTCCTACTACTTTAGATTCCCGTCGAACATTCCATCGGTCACCCTTTTCGGGGAAATGCAATTTAAGTTTTTCCTTCCATTTCTTGCCAATCTCTAAAGGCCAAGAAAAAAGTAACAGCGGTGGTTCCCATTTAGATATAATTTTCCCGTTCTCAGGAGGCCTCTTAGTCAGATGCCGACGTATTTCCTTTGTAAAGTAAATCTTATTTACCCCACGCTCTATGACATAATGTGGTACCCCATTTATTTCTTCTATACCGATAACTCTAAAGGTCTTGAGAGTACCGAGTTCTTAACGATCAAGATAGCTTGATTTTGCCTTCCTTTGCAAGTGTGATTTTCATCTGCGAGAGTTGAATCGCTAAATCGATCCACTGTTGCGTGAGTTTTTTAAATCGTTT
>Ga0208244_100515_pt1 | contig 36090 bp, 32 predicted proteins | sample SubbioCR12Aug_5A_FD_184828 | JGI IMG/M metagenome (GOLD analysis project Ga0208244, IMG submission 184828) | Serpentinite rock and fluid subsurface biosphere microbial communities from McLaughlin Reserve, California, USA - CR12Aug_5A (SPAdes) | ecosystem: Environmental > Terrestrial > Deep...
CCGGTATCGGCGGTTGGGCTGGCGTGGCGATGAACCTGGGTCTGACCAACCCGACTGACGCTCTGGGCGCAGCCGGTGGTTATGCAGAACTGACCAAGTACAACGCTGCTCCTGGCGGCGGTGCACTGAATATCTTTGCACTGTAAGTAGTCGCAATACCAGATGGCCGGGTTCGCCCGGTCATCAGCACAACAGTTTCTGTTTCAAATTCTTACTCCATAGGGATTTGATACAAGGGTCCCCTCTCGAGTCTTTCGAGAGGGGTTTTTTTTGCCTGCGACAGCCGGCAGGGGAGCAGGAACAGGGGGTCGTCGCGACAGCGCGTCTATTCGACCGTTACGCTTTTTGCCAGATTGCGCGGCTTATCGACGTCCGTACCCTTCAGCAAGGCAGCATGATAGGCCAGTAACTGCACGGGAATGGTGTGCAGGATGGGGGACAAGACGCCGACATGGCGCGGGGTGCGAATCACATGCACGCCTTCGCTTGCAGTGAAATGACTGTCGGCATCGGCAAACACAAACAGTTCGCCGCCACGGGCCGCGACTTCCTGCATGTTGGACTTCACTTTTTCCAGCAAGGCATCATTCGGCGCGATGACGACTACCGGCATCTCCTTATCTACCAGTGCCAGCGGCCCATGCTTGAGTTCGCCAGCCGGATAGGCCTCGGCGTGGATATAGGAGATTTCCTTGAGCTTCAACGCGCCTTCCAGCGCAATCGGGTAATGCACGCCGCGACCGAGAAAGAGGGCGTGCTGCTTGTTGGCAAAAGCCTTGGCCCACTCGCGTATCTGCGGCTCCAGATTGAGCGCATACTGCACACTGCCCGGCAAATGACGCAAGGCATCCAGATGCGCGGTTTCCTGTTCATTACTTAGCCGCCCGCGTTGTTTTGCCAGCGTGACGGCCAATGTGAAAAGGGCAACCAGCTGCGTGGTAAACGCCTTGGTCGATGCAACGCCGATCTCGGCGCCGGCACGGGTATAGAATATCAGTCTGGAGGCGCGCGGAATGGCGCTTTCCTGCACATTACAGATCGCCAACGTCAGTTCCTGACCCAGGGATTTGGCATGCTTCAGCGCTTCCATGGTATCCAGCGTCTCACCGGATTGCGAGATGGTCACGATCAACTGTCTAGGATTCGGTACGGAAGTACGGTAGCGGTATTCGCTGGAGATCTCGACCGAGGTCGGCAATTGCGCCATGCTCTCCAGCCAGTATTTGGCCGTGAGGCCTGCATAGTAGCTGGTGCCTGCCGCCAGTATCAGCACGCTGTCCACCTGCTTGAACACATCTTCCGCATCCTTGCCGAACAGGGCAGGGCTGAAGCTGGCATCGTCAATCAAGGCCTCGATGGTATCCGTCAGCGCGCGCGGCTGCTCGTGGATTTCCTTCTGCATGAAATGCGAATAGGGGCCCAGTTCCATGGAAGCCAGCGAGACATCGCTCAGATGCACCTTGCGTTCGACATTTTTGCCGTCTGCACCATAGATGACAACTCCCTGACGTTCTATCGTCGCGACGTCGCCATCTTCCAGATAAATCACCTTGCGCGTGACCGACAACACGGCCGAAACGTCGGAAGCAATGAAGTTCTCATCCTCGCCCAATCCGATCAACAAAGGGCAGCCCTGACGCGCACAGACCATCAAATCCGGTGACTTCAATGCCACCACACTGATGGCAAAAGCGCCGACCAGCTCCCTCACGGCCTGCTGCACGGCAGCCAGCAGCGTATTGCCTTGGGACAGATAGTAATGAATCAGATGGGCAATCACTTCGGTATCGGTCTGCGATTCAAAAACATAACCCAGAGCCTTCAAGCGCTCACGCTGTTCATCGTGATTTTCGATGATACCGTTATGTACGACCGCCAGTTCACCACGAGAAACATGCGGATGGGCATTGGATTCTGTGACGCCGCCATGGGTGGCCCAGCGTGTATGGCCGATACCGATCAGGCCGGTCAGATGTTCCATATTGGCTTTTCCCTGCATGGTTGCCACGCGACCGACCGTACGCACACGCCTGATGCCATCGGCAGAAAGCACGGCAACGCCCGCCGAATCATAGCCGCGATACTCCAGACGGCTCAAGCCTTCAATCAATACCGGAACGATGTCACGTGCTCCGACAGCCCCTACAATTCCACACATAAACGCCTCTGCTTATTTCTTGATTTTTACCGGCCGTTTCCAGCCGTTTACGGTGACCTGCCTGTTGCGCGACAGCGTCAGTTCGCCTGCGGGTGTATCCTTGCTAATGGTCGAACCCGCGCCTATGGTCGAACCCGCCCCCACGGTGACCGGCGCAATCAGCTGCGTATCAGAGCCGATGAAAGCGTTATCCTCGATGACTGTGCGGAATTTGTTGGCGCCATCGTAGTTACAGGTAATCGTACCGGCGCCAATGTTGACTTGCTTGCCTACCGTCGTGTCGCCGACATAGCTCAGGTGATTGATCTTGCTGCCGACATCTACCTGTGCATTTTTCAGCTCAACAAAGTTGCCGATATGCGTATCGTTACCCAGTTCCGTGCCCGGTCGCAATCGCGCATAAGGTCCAATGCGGCATTGTTCTGCAATACTGACCTGATCGGTATGAGTAAATGGAGCAATCGTCGTGCCAGCGCCAATATTCGTATCCTTGATCACGCAATAAGCGCCGATTCTGACACCATCCGCCAGCGTAACCTTGCCTTCAAAGATACAACCGACATCGATCTCGACATCGCGGCCGGCCTCCAGCTCACCACGCAAATCGAGTCGGAACGGATCGCTCAACGTCACGCCGGCCTGCATCAGGGACGTTGCCTTACGCAATTGGTAGACACGCTCCAGTCCGGCCAGATCCTGCCTGGAATTCACGCCTTCCACCGAAGATTCATCGCCGGTAGTTTCACTGCTGACGATGAACCCGTCGGCAACCGCCATCGCCACAATATCGGTCAAATAATATTCGCCCTGAGCATTATGATTTTGCAGATTCGTCAGCCAGCTGACCAGATTGGCGTTATTGACCGCCATGATGCCGGTATTCACTTCGTCTATGCGGCGCTGCGCTTCAGTCGCATCCTTGTGCTCGACGATGGCACTGATGTTGCCTGCACTATCACGCACAATACGGCCGTAACCCGCCGGATCGGTTTTTCTGACCGTCAGCAGGCCCAGGTGCCTGGTTTTGGCCAGCAACTGCTGACAAGTCTCGACATTCAATAATGGCACATCACCCAGCAATATCAATGTACTGGCTCCAGCGTCCAGATATGGCAAGGCCTGCTGTACGGCGTGACCGGTGCCCAATTGCTGCTTTTGCTCGACCCAGACGATGTCTTCCTGCCTGAAGGTCTCCGGCACTGCCTCACCACCATAACCATAGACCACGATGATCTTGCCCGGCTGCAATTGTCTGGCGGCGTTAATCACATGTTGCAACAAGGGTTTGCCAGCCAGCTTGTGCAGCACCTTGGGCAAGCTGGAGCGCATGCGCGTGCCCTTGCCGGCAGCGAGTATGACGATATTGAGTGGGGGGGAGCTCATGAGTTTTGAATTTTTTAATGAAACGCTATGAAATATGACGAAAGTATAAAACAAAAGGCAGCCGGTAGGCTGCCTTGCTGTCCATTGCTTGCCCTAACTGCAGGGCTTAATGCTGCTTCATCTTGCGCAATTTCTGGATCGCGGCAATCTGCGCTGCCATCGCTGCGAATTCACTCTCAGCCTTGGCAAAGTCAATATCGCTTTTCGCGTTTCTCATCGCTTCTTCAGCCGCTGCCTTGGCTTCGTTAGCCTTGGCTTCGTCCAGATCATGACCGCGAATCGCAGTATCTGCCAGCACCGTAATAACACCGGGTTGAACTTCGAGCACGCCGCCTGAAATGAAGATCAATTGCTCTTCAGCTTCGTTTGGCAGCTTGATACGCAAGGCACCTGCCTTGATCGGGGTGATCATCGGTGTGTGGCGCGGGTAGATACCGACTTCACCCATCCTGGCCGGCGCAGCGACGAATTCTGCCTCGCCGGAGAAGATGGATTCTTCAGCACTTACTACGTCCACGTGTATTGTCATTGCCATGGTATTTTCTCTTTAGCTTTTAATGAGTTAAATGCGGCGCACACCTGGTGCGCTCGCTTTTAGTTCATTGGCTCAATTCATCGTCTTGGCTTTTTCCACTGCTTCTTCAATACCACCTACCATGTAGAACGCCTGTTCCGGCAAGTGATCGTATTCACCGGCAACAATCGCCTTGAAGCCCTTGATGGTGTCCTTCAGTGGCACGTATTTACCGGGCGCGCCGGTAAACACCTCAGCAACGTGGAACGGCTGGGACAGGAAGCGCTGAATCTTACGTGCACGACCCACTGCCAGCTTGTCTTCTGGTGACAGTTCGTCCATACCCAGAATCGCGATAATGTCGCGCAGTTCCTTGTAGCGTTGCAGGGTTTGCTGCACGCTGCGTGCCACGTTGTAGTGCTCTTCACCAACAACCAATGGATCCAGCTGGCGTGAGGTGGAATCCAGCGGGTCGACCGCAGGGTAGATACCCAAGGACGCGATGTCGCGTGACAGCACAACGGTGGAGTCCAAATGCTGGAAAGTGGTTGCTGGAGATGGGTCAGTCAAGTCATCCGCAGGAACATAAACAGCTTGAATCGATGTAATGGAACCGACCTTGGTTGATGTAATGCGCTCTTGCAGGCGGCCCATTTCGTCAGCCAGGGTAGGCTGGTAACCCACTGCTGAAGGCATACGGCCCAACAGCGCGGATACTTCAGTACCGGCCAATGTGTAACGGTAGATATTGTCAACGAAGAACAACACGTCACGGCCTTCGTCACGGAATTTTTCCGCCATGGTCAGACCGGACAGGGCTACACGCAGACGGTTGCCAGGAGGCTCGTTCATCTGACCGAACACCATCGCCACCTTGGATTCCTTCATGTCATCCAGCTTGATAACGCCGGCTTCTGCCATTTCATGGTAGAAGTCGTTACCTTCACGGGTACGTTCACCGACACCGGCGAATACGGACAAACCGGAGTGCTGCTTTGCGATGTTGTTGATCAGTTCCAGCATGTTAACGGTCTTGCCCACACCGGCACCACCGAACAGACCGACCTTACCGCCCTTGGCGAACGGGCAAACCAGGTCAATCACCTTGATGCCGGTTTCCAGCAAGTCAACGGAAGGGGAGAGCTCTTCAAATGACGGAGCAGGCTGGTGAATCGAACGACGCTCGTCAGAGTCAATCGGGCCAGCTTCATCAATCGGGCGACCCAGAACGTCCATGATACGGCCCAAAGTGCCTGTACCAACAGGCACGCTGATTTGTGCGCCAGTGGATTTGAATTTCATGCCGCGACGCAGACCGTCGGAAGAGCCCATGGCAATGGTACGGACAATGCCGTCGCCCAATTGCTGCTGTACTTCCAGCGTCAAGCCTGCTTCTGCGGTGGAATCTGCTTCATCGATAATCAGTGCGTCATACACCTTGGGCATTTGATCGCGCGGGAACTCAACGTCAACCACCGCACCGATACATTGAACAACTTTACCTGTACTCATTTTAAATTCCTTATTCAAACTCAATCTGCCAAATGAACTCTGTCAAACTGCTTTGTTGCTATCGTTAAGAACTAACCGCCGCAGCGCCGCCGACGATTTCCGAGATTTCCTTGGTAATCGCGGCCTGGCGGGCCTTGTTGTAGACCAGCTTCAGCTCGCCGATGACGTTCTTGGCATTGTCTGAGGCGGATTTCATTGCGACCATCCGTGCACTTTGCTCAGAAGCCATATTCTCGGCAACCGAGTGGTAAATCATGGATTCGATATAGCGTGTCATCAAATCATCCAGAACGCTCTTGGCATCCGGCTCATAGATGTAATCCCAATGGCCTTTGGCACTGGCGTCGTCTTCTGTCAACTGCTCTCCGGAGAGTGGCAACAGCTGCTCTACCACAGGCTCCTGCTTCATGGTGTTGATGAAGCGGGTGTAGCAAATGAAGAGCTGGTCGATTTCGCCCGCAACATAGGCATCCAGCATCACCTTGATCGCGCCAATCAGTTTCTCGACATGAGGTGCATCACCCAATCCGACAACATGCGATTTGACATTACCGCCCACGCGATTCATGAAGGCGAAGCCCTTGTTACCGATGGCACTGACGGCTACGCCCTTGCCTTCGGCTTCCCAGGACTTCATGCGATTGAGCGACATGCGCAACACGTTGGTGTTCAGGCCGCCGCACAAACCTTTGTCTGAGCTGACGACGATAACGCCGACATTATTGACCTTGTCACGCGTGATCATGAACGGATGCTTGTACTCGGGATTGGCCTTGGACAAGTGGGCCGCCACATTACGGATTTTCTCCGCATAGGGGCGGGCTGCACGCATACGATCCTGCGCCTTGCGCATTTTCGATGCGGCCACCATTTCCATCGCCTTGGTGATCTTGCGTGTATTTTCTACACTCTTGATCTTGGTTCTAATCTCTTTGCTACCGGCCATTGTTTAATCTGCCTATTTAGTAAGCGTCAGTAAGCGCGTCTTAGTACGCGTTATTGGCTTTGAAATCCTCGATCGCAGCTACCACTGCCTTCTCATCGTCACCAGCCAGATCCTTGGTGGTTTCGATCTTGTCCATCAGGCCCTTGTACTTGGAAGCCATGAAGGAGTGCAGCGCAGATTCAAATGCCAGCGCACGGTTGACAGGCACATCATCGAAATAGCCCTTGTTCGCAGCCAGCAGGGTCAACGCCATGTTGGATACGCTCAGAGGTGCATATTGTGCCTGCTTCATCAGCTCGGTGAACATACGACCACGTTCCAGCTGCTTGCGGGTCGCTTCGTCCAGATCGGAAGCGAACTGCGCGAACGCAGCCAGTTCACGGTACTGAGCCAGTGCCAGACGCACACCGCCGCCCAGTTTCTTGATGACCTTGGTTTGCGCGGCGCCACCAACACGAGATACGGAAATACCGGCGTTGATCGCAGGACGGATACCGGCGTTGAACAGGTCGGTTTCCAAGAAGATCTGACCGTCGGTAATCGAAATCACGTTGGTCGGAACGAACGCAGAAACGTCGCCAGCAGCAGTTTCAATAATTGGCAACGCGGTCAATGAACCGGTTTTGCCCTTGACTTCACCGTTGGTGAATTTCTCAACGTACTCTTCGTTGACGCGAGCTGCACGCTCAAGCAGACGGGAGTGGATGTAGAACACGTCACCCGGGTAAGCTTCGCGGCCTGGTGGACGACGCAGCAACAGGGAGATCTGACGATAAGCGATCGCCTGCTTGGTCAAGTCATCGTAAACAATCAATGCATCTTCGCCGCGGTCACGGAAGTATTCACCCATGGTACAACCGGCGTACGGTGCAATAAATTGCAGCGCTGCAGAGTCGGAAGCAGAAGCGGCAACGACGATGGTGTATTCCATCGCGCCGTTTTCTTCCAGCTTGCGCACAACGTTGGCAATGGTAGAAGCTTTCTGACCAATCGCAACGTAGATACAGGTCATGTTCTGACCCTTCTGGTTGATGATCGCATCAACGGCTACGGCAGTCTTGCCAGTCTGACGGTCACCAATAATCAGCTCACGCTGGCCACGACCAACCGGCACCATGGAGTCGACAGACTTCAGACCGGTCTGCACCGGCTGGGAAACGGATTTACGGGCAATAACGCCTGGCGCAACCTTTTCGATCTTGTCAGTCATCTTGGCATTGACCGGGCCCTTGCCGTCAATCGGCTGACCCAAGGCGTTCACTACGCGACCAACCAGTTCCGGGCCGACAGGCACTTCCAGAATGCGGCCGGTGCATTTGCATACATCGCCTTCGGTGATGTGTTCGTATGCACCCAGAACCACGGCACCGACTGAATCGCGCTCAAGGTTAAGTGCAAGGCCAAATGTATTGCCAGGGAACTCGATCATTTCACCTGACATGACATTGGATAAACCGTGAACACGTACAATACCGTCGGTCACAGAAACCACGGTACCCTGGGTACGTGCTTCTGCGCTGCTGTCGTAATTCTCTAATCTGCTTTTAATCAGTTCACTGATTTCTGATGTGGATAACTGCATTACTCTGTCTCCTGGCCCATGAAGGCCTAATTAATGAGCGGCCTAACTTTTAAGCGTGTAGGCCAACTCTTGAAGTTGACCACGGACGGAAGCGTCGATGACGGTATCGCCAATCACAATCTTGACCCCACCGATAAGCTCAGGGTCGAGCTTGACGCTTGCTTCGATTTTCTTGCCGAACTTGGTTTCCAGACGTTTAACCAGATCCTTGACTGCGCTGTCTGACGGCTTGGCGGCTGCCGTGATTTCGGCCTCCAGCACGCCTTCATCCTCAGCCTTCAGTTCTTCAAAGGCAGCTGCCACTTCCGGCAGCAATGCCAGCCGGCCGTACTCGCCAAGCAGCTTGATCAGGTTGACGCCAGCCGCATCGAGTTTCTTGTCACAGATAGCAAGAAACATCTTTTCCAACGCTTCCGCTGTGACTTTTGGATCCTCGATATAGGCTTTCATCTGCGCATCTGCTGCCACTGCGGCAGCAAAGTTCAGCATTTCCGACCATTTGGCCAGCGCCTTCTTCTCCTTTGCCAGACGAAACGCAGCAACGGCATAGGGTCTAACGATAGTGATTGCTTCAGCCATGATCGTACTTGCTCTCTTATAGCTCGTTAGCGATAGTGCTTAGCATATCGGCATGGACTTTGGCATCGATCTCTTTACGCAGAATCTTCTCTGCGCCAGCGACGGCCAAAGCAGAAACTTGCTGACGCAAACCTTCCTTGGCACGATTCACTTCCTGATCAATTTCAGCCTTGGCACCGGCGATAATGCGATCACCTTCAGTTTTGGCAGCATCCTTCGCGGCTTCAACAATTTCTGTCGCGCGCTTTTCAGCCTGGGAAATAATATCGGAGGCACGCAGCTTGGCTTCTTCTACAGCTTCCGCAGAACGCTTTGAGGCCTGCTCCAACTCACTGCGACCACGTTCGCCTGCAGCCAAACCATCCGCGATTTCTTTCTGGCGCTTTTCAATGGCACCCAGCAAAGGGGGCCAGATAAACTTGGCGGTAAACCAAATCAGCACTGCGAATGTAATAGCCTGCGCAAAGAGTGTCAGGTTTATATTCATCTTTTGCTCCTAGCTGCAAAGTCCCGCAATTCAGACAGGACCTCGCAACTAAACTGATTAGTTAAGGACTTAAGCAACAACTGCCAGCAATGGGTTTGCGAACGCGAACATCATGGCCAGACCAACACCAATAATGAAGGAAGCGTCGATCAGACCCAGCAGCAGGAAGACCTTGACTTGCAGTGAAGATGTCAGTTCTGGTTGACGCGCAGCGCCGTCCAGGAAGCTGGCACTCATGATACCGATACCGATACAGGCACCTGCAGCACCCAGACCGATGATCAGGCCGATACCAATGCCTGTGTATGCTTGAATCATTGCTAAATATTGCACGCTTTCCATTACTTTTCCTTTCGATATTAAGGGCTACTACTTTGAAACACTAAAAACTACACAACTAAAAAATAAATCAATGACTTTCATGTGCCATGGACAGATATACAACGGTGAGCGTCATGAAAATGAAGGCCTGCAGGGTCACAATCAGAATATGGAAGATTGCCCAACCGATACCCAGGAACGCGCCGAAGAACGTGCCGACCAAACCGGTCGCAGCCCACATGCCCAGCAGCAGGAAGATCACTTCACCGGCATACATGTTGCCGAACAGACGCAGGGAATGAGAGAGTGGCTTTGAAACGTATTCGATGATGTTGAAGAGGAAATTGGGAATCCAGACCAGCGGGTTGCTGCCGAACGGAGAGCAGAACAGTTCGTGTATCCAACCGCCGAGGCCCTTGACGCTGATAGCGAAGAAAATCATCAGGAACCAGACGGCCAGCGCCAAGGCGAAGGTCGCATTGATGTCGGAAGTGGGGACACTACGCCAGTATTCGAGGCCAAAAACAGTATGATAAATCCAGGCCATGATATCAATCGGCAGGAAATCCATGGCATTCATCATGAACACCCAGACAAACACGGTCAGTGCCAGCGGCGCTATGAATTTATGGCGCTCGCCGTGGAAAATACTCTTCACCTGACCATCAATGAAACCAAACAACAATTCGACGAAAGCCTGCCGCTTATTAGGTACGCCTGAAGTCACACCGCGAGCTGCCAACCAGAGCAGGCCAAACACGATAACACCAATAATAGCTGACATGCCGAGCGTGTCTATATGCAAGGTCCAGAAACCGCCGTCGCCCAGCGGGACGGCATTATTTGAAAGATGATGTGTGATATATCCGGAAGGAGTTAATTCGTGCTCTGTCGCCATGACTTTTAACCTTGCTTTTCACTTTCACTATTGAGGGCATAAACTGCCGACCCAGACAATATTGCCGCTGCGGCCAGAGAACAAAACAAGGCCGTCAGCACCAACTGGTCTGCATATACTTTAAAACTCAGCCAGAGCAGCATCACGATAAGCAGTATCTTGACGGCTTCGGCCAACAACATATTGATGAGTATTGTGCCCGCTTGTGTGCTTTTTTCGCTACGCCGCGCAATCCGCGTGGCAACAAAACTACCGATCAACACCACGCCTCCACCTATCAGCGCAGAGATCAAACCTGGCAAACCGGCAAACACATAAGCAACAGCTGCGATGCTGAGCGTGCTGATGCTCTGCCATTTCGCAGCTCGCTTAAATATTGCGGTGACTTTTTCAATTTCCGGCGCACTTGCCGCTAAGTTATTGTCTGACAAGTGATTTCCGACTGAAGTCTAACAAACTTGGGTTGTAAATTACTGCAGAAATTCATCTGCAAAATTTATCAAGCCCTGAATTGTCTTGTTTAATGGCCCTTAAGTCAAGTATGTCAGCGACTTGACCCCTTGAGTTTGGCAATGATGTCATCGAGCTGATCAAGGTTGCTGTATCGAATTTTCAGGGTTCCGGCACCGCCGCGGCCAGTTTGTATATGCACCGGCGCACCCAGTTGCTCGGCCAGATTTTCCTGCAGGCGCAAAACATCTCTATCCTGCGCCACCTGCTTGGCCGGTTTCTGGATGTCCGCCGCCAGGCGCTTGGCCAATTGCTCCGCTTCGCGCACCGAAAGCCCTTTGGCCGCCACCTGTTCTGCCGCCATTACCTGCTTTGCGCCATCCAGTCCCAGCAGGGCGCGCGCATGCCCCATCTCGATCTCTCCCTGCATCACCATGTTTTGCACGGCTGGCAACAGATTCAACAGCCGCAGCAGATTGGTCACCGCAGTTCTCGAACGACCGACCGCATCTGCGGCCAGCTGATGCGTCATGTCAAACTCATCAATCAAGCGCTTGATGCCCTGCGCTTCCTCAATCGGATTGAGATTTTCACGCTGAATATTCTCGATCAGCGCCATGGCCAATGCGGATTCATCGGGGATGTCACGCACCAGAACCGGCACCTGCTCCAGCCCGGCCAGTTGTGAAGCACGCCAGCGCCTTTCGCCGGCGATGATTTCGTAACGCTCGTCGTCTATTTCACGCACCAGTATCGGTTGCATGATGCCCTGTGCCTTGATTGAGTCTGCAAGGCCAGCCAGGGATTCCTCATCCATCTGTGTGCGCGGCTGATATTTTCCCGGCTGCAACTGGCCGACCTTGAGCATTTTCAGCGCATCACCATCCCCACTCGCGCTGTCATCGCCTGCCAGCAACGAATCCAGTCCGCGCCCCAAACCCTTGAGCTTTACCATAATTGTTCCTAACTTGTTCCTGCTACGCGTTGCGTTGTCTGACGATTGATAATTTCACCCGCCAGTGCCAGATAGGCCTGCGCGCCTTTTGATGTTCTATCGTGGAAAAGCACCGGCACCCCGTAACTGGGTGCCTCCGCCAGACGTATATTGCGCGGAATAACGGTACGGTAAACCTTGTCGCCAAAATGCTGCGCCAGCTCTCCCGACACCTGCTGTGCAAGCGTATTGCGGTTATCAAACATGGTGCGCAGCAAACCCTCGATTTCCAGCTCCGGATTCAAATGCAAACGCACTTTCTTGATGGTGTTCACCAGATCGGACAAGCCCTCCAGCGCGAAATATTCACATTGCATCGGGATCATCACAGCATGCGCCGCCGTCAAGGCATTGACCGTAATCAGACTGAGAGCAGGGGGGCAATCGATCAGCACATAGTCATAATCGCCTTCCACCTCCTTCAAAGCCACCTTCAGCCGGGTTTCGCGTGCGATCTCATTGACCAGTTCAACTTCGGCGCCGGCCAGATCACGATTGGCCGGCGCCACATCGAATTTACCCTTGACCGAGGGCTGAATCACTTCTTTTAGCGAGTTCTTGCCGATCAGTACGTGGTAGATGGTTTTCTTCATTGCCGATTTATCGACACCGCTGCCGGTGGTGGCATTGCCCTGCGGGTCTAGATCGATCAAAAGCACTTTTCTTTTGGTGGCCGCCAGACTGGCCGCCAGATTGACACAGGTCGTCGTTTTGCCGACACCGCCTTTTTGATTACTGATTGCTAATATTTTCATGACTCAGGCCGCCTTGTTCGTCGTTTCTTCTGGATTGAATGGCAGGAAAACCAAATGACGCTGCGCCTCCAGTCCTGCCACATGCAAAGGCAGAATCCGTGAAGGCTGTATGCCGATCTGCGCCAGCTCATCGTAAGGATGCACGCCCTTCATAGCCAGCCACTGCCCGTCAGGCTTGCACAGATGCCGGGTGAGACTGGTAAACTGATCGAGGTCGGAGAAAGCACGAGAAATGATCACATCATAGAGCGCTGCCGGTTTGAACTGCTCCACGCGCCCGCAGACGACTTCCAGGTTGTCTATTCCCAGTTCCGCCTTCGCCTGTCGCATGAAACTGGTTTTCTTGTGACTCGAATCGAGTACCGTCACCTGCATCTGCGGCAAACTGAGCGCCAGCGGAATGCCCGGCAGACCGGCGCCACTACCAACATCCAGCAACCGCTGCGCATGCACGTGCGGCAACACCGCCAGACTGTCGAGCAGATGCAGGGTCACCATCTCCACTGGATCACGCACCGCCGTAAGGTTATGGACCTTGTTCCACTTGTGAATCATGGTCAGATAATCCAGAAGTTTGGTCTGCGTTGCCTGCGGGATATTCAGACTCATTTGTTGGAGCCCGACTTCCAGTTTGGCAGCCAGAACGTTTTTATCCAGCTGACTCATGCTGCTTTTTCCGGGGAATTGCCGGCCTTGCTGCGGCCCTTGCGCTTCAGGTAAACCAGCAGCAGTGAAATGGTCACCGGTGTGATGCCGCTGATGCGGCCCGCCTGACCGATGGTCTCTGGCTTGTAGGTATTCAGTTTCTGCTGGGCTTCTATGGAAAGTCCCTGCACCTCGCGATAATCGAGGTCGGCAGGCAGGCGAATCTCTTCGCTGCCGCGTTGACGCCGGATCTCCTCGGCCTGACGATCAATATAGCCTTGGTATTTGGCGGCAATCTCTACCTGCTGGCGCACCTGCTCATCAATCGGCTCGACCCTGTCTTCCTGCGCCACCAATGGCAAACTGAGCAGGGACTCGTAACTGACATCAGGACGGCGCAACAACTCGAACAGGGAGTACTCGTGCTCAATCGGTTTGCCGAGCACACGCAGGGCATCTTCCTGCGGCAGAGTGGCGGGTTGCACGAAAGTACGTTTGAGGCGCTCCTGTTCACGGGCGATCGCATCCTGTTTGCGGGCAAAAGCTTCCCAGCGCGTATCATCGACCAGGCCGATCTTGCGTCCGGCCTCGGTCAGGCGCATGTCGGCATTATCCTCGCGCAACATCAGGCGATACTCGGCACGGCTAGTAAACATGCGATACGGCTCGGTCACACCGGTGGTGATCAAGTCATCGACCAGCACGCCGAGGTAGGCTTGATCGCGGCTCGGGCACCAAGCTGGTGCATCCGCAGCATAAAGTGCAGCATTTGCACCCGCCAGCAAGCCCTGAGCACCGGCTTCCTCATAGCCGGTCGTACCGTTGATCTGGCCGGCAAAGAACAGCCCCTGTATCGCCTTGGTTTCCAGTGAACTCTTCAGCGCTCGCGGATCGTAATAATCGTATTCGATGGCATAACCCGGGCGCAGGATATGCGCATTCTCCAGACCGCGAATGGAGCGCACCAGTTGATACTGGATATCAAACGGCAGGCTGGTCGAAATACCGTTGGGATAAATCTCGTTGGTCGTCAGACCTTCCGGCTCCAGGAAAATCTGGTGGGATTCCTTGTCGGCAAAACGGTGTATCTTGTCTTCTACCGAAGGGCAGTAGCGCGGCCCGACACCTTCGATAACGCCGGTGTACATCGGCGAACGGTCCAGTCCGCTGCGTATGATGTCATGCGTGCGCTCATTGGTCTGCGTAATCCAGCAGGAGACCTGCCGTGGATGCTGCGCTGCGTTGCCAAGAAAGGAGAACACCGGCACCGGATCATCACCGGGCTGCTCCTGCATCACCGAGTAATCGATGCTGCGGCCGTCGATACGCGGCGGCGTGCCGGTTTTCAGACGGCCTGCAGGCAAACCAATCTCGCGCAATCGGGCAGCCAGAGAAATGGAAGGCGGATCGCCAGCACGGCCGGCCTGATAATTACTGAGCCCGACATGAACCAGGCCACCGAGGAAGGTTCCTGCGGTCAGCACCACCGTTTTCGATTGGAAACGCAGACCCAGTTGCGTCACTACGCCAGCGGCACGGTCACCCTCCAGAATGATGTCATCCACCGCCTGCTGAAACAACCAGAGATTGGGCTGATTCTCCAGACGATGACGAATGGCGGCCTTGTACAGGATGCGGTCTGCCTGCGCACGTGTGGCGCGTACCGCCGGCCCCTTGCTGGAATTGAGGATGCGGAACTGGATACCACCTTCATCCGTCGCAGCCGCCATGGCACCGCCCAGCGCATCGATCTCCTTGACCAGATGCCCCTTGCCTATACCACCGATGGATGGATTGCAGGACATCTGGCCCAGAGTCTCTATATTGTGCGTCAACAACAAGGTCTTGCGACCCATGCGGGCAGCAGCCAGCGCAGCCTCGGTGCCGGCATGACCGCCACCCACCACTATCACATCAAAAATATCTGGAAATTGCATTTTCGGGGACTCTTGCCTGCTCGTCAAAAAAATCGCTGCACCCCTTGCCAACAAAGGATTTCAGCTTAATGAAATATGACAGAACAGGCACTCATTCCTGCTTTGAACTAGATATGCATCTTACTGCAAACAGGGGCTTACGTCATGCGCCATGCAATTGTTTCACGTGAAACATGACGCAAAAAACCAGGATTTTTGCATTTTTCTTACAACTATATTTAATATCAACGCACCCTTACACAATTTATTAACATAGTTGGCATATAATTCGCTTGACTCGAATTAAATCGAGGGACAGCGGGTTTAACCAATTTAAATCACAAGGGAGTAATGTCATGAAAGCAAGTAACATCTTATTCGGTCTGTTAATCGCCTTTACCAGCGCCTCAGTCCACGCCGACGTGGAAACTGCACAAAAACTGGCTGACAAATACGAAGCCATCGCCAAGAACATCAACCCTGCATCCACAGGTCTTTCTGCCAATGACGGCAAGGCTTTCTTTAACCGCGAACTCACGGTCCAGGGCAAACAGGTTGCCTGCGCATCCTGCCATACTGCCAACCCGGCCGACACCGGCAAGCACATCGTGACCGGCAAGCCGATTCGCCCGTTGGCACCTTCTGCCAACCCGAAGCGCTTCGCCGACATCGACAAGGTTGAAAAAGAGTTCACCGCTCACTGCCATGACGTCATCGGCAGAGACTGCTCTGCACAGGAAAAAGGCAACTTCATTTCCTACCTGTTGAGCGTTAACTAAAGATCAGGACAAGATGACCGAAGACCGGGCCAAAGAGGCTGCATTAAATTGCCTGAAGGATGAACCGCCACAAAAGTACGTTTGGGATGCTTTTGTCAGGATTTTCCACTGGTCTTTGGTCGTCGCCTTTTCTGTCGCGTTCTATTACCGCGAATCCGAGTGGGACCGACTGATACATGTGTACGCCGGTTACACCGTTGCCGGCCTGATAGCGGCCCGCATCGTCTGGGGTTTCATGAAAACGGGTTATGCCAGTTTTCGTGCCTTTCCACTAAATCCGCTACTCGCCATCCGCTATCTCTGGCTCACTGCGCAAGGGCGTAGCCGACGCTACATCGGCCACAACCCCGCCGGCTCAGTGGTAATCTACGTCATGCTGTTTTGCGGCATAACCACAGTGGTTTCCGGCTTTCTGGTCTATAACGATGGCTGGCTGATAGACGACCCGGGCTACATCAAATCACTGCATTATTATGTTTCCTGGTTGTGGTTGTTTCTGGTGGTAATGCATATCATCGCTGTCATTACGGAAAGCATATTGCATAACGACAACCTGATCAGGGCCATGATCACCGGCTGCAAGCGCAGTTCCACCAAGCTGGAAAAGAGCTACTGGAAAAAAGAGATTTGAATTTCGGAACTACATGTTTCACGTGAAACATGCAGGATGTTGAAGCACTTCAGATTTTGAAGTGCTTTTTTATTTGCCTATACAGAACTTCGAGAAGATTTCCCCAAGCAGGTCGTCCGGCGTGAATTCACCCGTAATCTGGCTCAACTCCTCCTGCGCCAGTCGCAACTCCTCCGCCACCAGCTCAGCCTGCCCCAGCCTCTGTATTGCCAGCGACAGGTGCTCCTCAACCGCAGCCAATGCCTGCAGATGACGAGTACGTGCCATGAATACGCCTTCACCGCTGGGCTGCCAACCGGCCAAAGCCAGCAGATGTTCGCGCAACAGGGACAAGCCCTGGCCATGCTTGGCAGAGAGATGAATGTGGGTTTCTCCGTCCAGCACTTCCTTTTTCGGGCTATCTGCACTCAAATCAATCTTGTTGTGGATCCAGATTTTTGGCAAAAACGCTGGCAAACGCGCCAGAATCGATTTTTCTGTCTCGCCAATACCATGAGCTGCGTCGACTAATAATAATGCGACATCGGCGTTTTCTAGAGCTCGCCATGTTCGGGCGATACCGTGCTTTTCGACTTCATCAGCAGTTTCGCGTAGTCCGGCCGTGTCTATGATATGCAAAGGCACACCGTTAATCTGTATCGTGCTGCGGATCACATCCCGGGTCGTACCGGCTATCGAAGTCACAATTGCCACATCCTCGCCGGCCAACCGATTCATCAAGCTGGATTTGCCGACATTGGGTTGGCCGATCAGCACGACCTGAATGCCTTCGCGTAACAGATTACCCTGTTTCGCACTTTGAAATACGGCACTCAGGTCGTGCTGAATAACGGAAAGTTTCTCTGCGACGCGGCCCTGCGTAATGAAATCAATCTCTTCTTCGGGGAAGTCCAGGCAGGCTTCGACATACATGCGCAACTCTATCATTCTGCCAAGCAAAGCCTGTATATAAGCCGAAAACTCACCGGACAGCGAACGCACGGCACTTCTGGCAGCTGCCTCGGTTGACGCGTTAATCACATCAATAACGGCTTCAGCCTGCGCCAAATCGAGCTTGTCGTTGAGATAGGCGCGTTTTGTGAATTCTCCCGGCAGCGCCTGACGGGCACCAAGTGCCAGACAACGCTTGAGCAATAATTGCATGAGTGCCGGGCCGCCGTGTGCCTGTAATTCCAGCACATCTTCACCGGTATAGGAGTGGGGCGCTGCGTAATATATAGCGATGCCGCGATCGATCAGGCCGCCATCCGCTTCCCTGAAATCCAGATAAGCGGCGTAACGCGAGGCAGGGCAATGACCAAGTACACCTTCGGCGATACGCCGGCAGGCCGGACCTGAAACCCGCACGATGCCAATGCCGCCGGAACCGGGTGCGGTCGCGATTGCTGCAATGGTTTCAGTTGCCTCAGCGTTCATCAGAGTTCATGCGAGCCCGGAGGAAATGGCACCGGTATTCAATACCGGTGCAGAAAACTAGCGCTTGCCCAGCTTCTTCTTGGCCGCAGTCGCACGTTCGGTCGCGCGATTGATATGCCATTGCTGTGCGATCGACAGAATGTTGTTAACCAGCCAGTACAGTACCAGACCAGCCGGGAAGAAGAAGAAGAATACGCTGAACACGACCGGCATGATCATCATGACCTTGGCCTGAATCGGATCGGTCGGGGTCGGGTTCAGCCGGGTCTGGACGATCATGGTCAAACCCATCAGGATGGGCAATACATAATAAGGATCTATTGCAGACAAATCCTGAATCCACAGTATGAATGGGGCATGACGCATTTCCACGCTGCCGAGCAGCACCCAGTAAAGCGCGATGAACACCGGGATCTGGATCAGGATGGGCAGGCAGCCGCCGAGCGGATTGATCTTCTCTGTTTTGTACAACTCCATCATGGCCTGCTGCATCTTCTGGCGGTCATCGCCAAACTTTTCTTTCATACTCTGCAGACGCGGGGTCAATTCACGCAGATGCGCCATGGAACGATAGCTGGCAGCAGACAACGGGTAGAAGGCCAATTTGATCAATACCGTCAACAGGATGATGGAAACGCCCCAGTTGTTCACCAGCTTCTGGATGGATGAAAGCACCCAGAACAGCGGTGCGGCAATAATCGTCAGCCAGCCGTAATCGACGGCATATTCCAGACCTGGGGCCACCGCTTTCAGTTGCGACTGGGTTTGCGGACCCGCATACAGTCTGGCAGGCACTTCAACCCTGGCTCCTGGGGCAATTTGCCCAAGCGGGCTGACACTGCCGATGGAATAAATATCACTGGCCAATTGCTTGGTATAAAACTCGCGTGTGATGCTTTCCTGCGGGATCCAGGCACCGAGGAAATAATGCTGCACCAGGCCTATCCAGCCATCGCGACTGTTCTTGGAGAGATTGTTCTTGGCCATATCCGAGAAGCTGATCTTCTTGAATTTGTCGGCATCGGTAAAGTAGGCACCGCCCGTGAAGGTCGGCATCATGAATGAGCCCTGATTGGACTGGCTATCATGCAGAATCTGATAGTAAACGGAAGGTGTGATGGCGCTTTCAGTGTTGTTGATAATTTCGTAGCGCACGCCAATCGCGTAACTATCGCGCTGGAAGGTGTAGATCTTGTCGACCTGCAAACCCGCGTCGTTAGTCCAGTTCAAACGCACCTCGAGCTGATCACTGCCTGCTGCCATCTTGTAGCTGTCTGCGCTACTGCTGAATACACTGCGGTGACTGGGCAAGCCATTACCAATCAGGCCGGTTTGCGCGACATAAAGCAATGGTGCGGCCTGATCATCCAGCAGCACATAGTCGCTTTCCTTGTCGTCGGCGCGATGTTGTAACAAGGCCAGCTTGCGCAGGTCACCGCCCACGGTGTCGATCTCGCCGCGATAGAGATCGGTTTCTATGCGGATACGTTGTCCATTTTCCAGTTTGAAACCTGTGCTTCGCGGCATGTCAGGCTGGCTCGCCGCCACCGGCACATCAGACTTCACTGCTTCAGGAATACTGGCATCCACAGGTTCGGCGCTCTGTGCAACCGGTTGCGGTACATTATGCTGCTGCCAGGCATCCCACAGCATCAGCAAAGAAAATGAGAAAATAACGAATATAATCAGCCGCTTGGTATCCATTGAATTGTCTATCTACTTTATAAATTGATTAACATTTAAGTTATCGGGTTACGCTTAAAATCACACATCTGGAAATCACACATCGGGGATCACGGCACCGGGTCATGACCGCCCGCATGCCATGGATGGCAACGTGATAAACGACGTATGGTATATGCTAAACCCTTGATTGCGCCATATTTATTGATGGCTTCTATGGCATATTGAGAACAGGTCGGGCTGAAACGGCACTGCTGGCCGAAATACGGACTCAATGCAATCTGATACAACCTGATCAAACCCACCAGCAGGCGCCTGAATAGGCCGGTAATCGACAGTTTAGACATGATGGGGCTCGCTCTGTGTAACTGTAGTGTCCATGGCTGTTGCCCGCTTCAATCGGAACAACAGTTCCGCGAACTCCTGTTCCATTTGGGCAAAATCCTGATGATTGAATGGTTTCATAACCCGGATCACCAGGTCGAAGGCTGCAATCTGCATCTGCTGCTTTCTGAATAGTTCACGCAGGACACGACGCATATAATTACGGTCTACTGACCGTTTGGCCACTTTTTTGGCGACCACCATACCCAGTCTGGCCCGGCCTGACTGATTGACCTGATAATGGATGGCAAGAAACTGGCCAGAAATCCGTTTGCGGAAACTAAAAACGGATGAAAAATCATCCGTTTTTATAATTCTGGCTTGGCGAGGGAAACTCTGGTTATGCAAACCGAGGATCAACGCCTGTCTATCTGAATCAAGGCTGCCCAGGAACAGATCAGACTAGACAGCTAGACGTGCACGGCCCTTGGCGCGACGTGCAGCAATCACAGCGCGACCACCACGGGTCTTCATGCGCACCAGAAAACCGTGTGTACGTGCACGGCGAACTTTGGATGGTTGGTAGGTACGTTTCATTACAAATCTCCGGTAACTTCACTATATTTCAAGTAAGACCGCGATTTAACACGATTTCGCCTTGTTTTGTCAATGTTTATTTAGTTTGTGAATTAAGCGAAAACGCTGTGGATAAGTTCGAATAATAGGGCTAAAATTAACGCCACTTTGAGCTAACCTGACTTCATTCAGCTGCCGCATTATTGCAGACTATTTCATCACCTTGTCCTGCCTGTCATGGTGCAAGGCCGAAAAACAAAGGTCAGTACAACAAGACCTGAATCTCAAGGTTAGCCACAACACCCGGATACCTTAAAAGAACATACCGGGCTAACCATACTTAATACTAATACGAGGTATCGGGCAACCGATGGATAACTTTTGGTCGATTTGTCTGGGGCGTTTTCAGCAAGAGCTTTCCGCACAGCAATTCAACACATGGATCAAACCACTGGAATGCGAGTCACGTGACGGCTCCTGGCGCCTGCTCGCGCCCAATCGCTTCGTACAGCAGTGGGTCAAGGATCGCTTTCTTGACCGCATCCGCCTGATTGCAGAAGAGGTCATCGCCCATCCGGTTGAAATCGAACTAGCGGTTGCCACGAAAAAGGCGAAATCCCACAATGGTGCAGAAACTGACGCCATCAGAAAACAGCTGGCAGAACAGAAATCTGACAGCAAAATTCAAATAACGGCACATTCCCCGGCAAAAACAGAAAATACTTCGACCGCCGAAAGAACCATTGCCAAGCCAGCCAAAAAGGCCAAGACCAGCAGCGATCTTTCCGGCCTCAACCCCAGTTTCAACTTTGACAACTTTGTCACCGGTAAAGCCAACCAACTGGCACGAGCGGCTGCTATTCAGGTCGCCGAGAATCCGGGTACCGCCTACAACCCGCTATTCATCTATGGCGGCGTCGGTCTCGGTAAGACCCATTTACTGCAGGCCATAGGCAATCATCTCAAACAACTGAATCCGGATGCCAAGATCCGCTATCTGCATGCAGAACGCTATGTATCAGACGTGGTAAAAGCCTACGAACACAAGGCATTTGATGAATTCAAGCGCCAGTATCATTCACTCGATCTGCTACTGATTGACGATATCCAGTTCTTTGCCAAGAAGAGCCGCACCCAGGAAGAGTTCTTCTATGCTTTCAACTCCCTGATCGAAGCCAAGAAACAGATCATCATCACTTGCGATACCTATCCCAAGGAAATCGCTGATGTCGATGAACGCCTGCGTACTCGTTTCAGTTGGGGTCTGACGGTAGCCGTAGAGCCGCCGGAACTGGAAATGCGCGTCGCCATCCTGCTGAAGAAAGCCGAGGCTGCACGCTTTGTCCTACATGAAGATGTCGCCTTCTTTATCGCCAAGCAGGTTCGTTCCAGCGTACGAGAACTGGAAGGCGCACTCAACCGCATCGTCGCCATGGCCAAGTTCACCGGACATGAGATTGATGTACATCTGGCGAAAGAAGCCCTGAAGGATCTGATTGCCGTACGCGGCCGCCAGGTCACCATGGAAAACATCCAGAAGACCGTCGCTGATTATTACAAGATCAAGGTTGCCGAAATGTACAGCAAGAAGCGTTCACGCAACTTTGCGCGGCCGCGGCAGATCGCCATGGCGCTGGCGCGTGAGCTGACCAATCACAGTTTTCCGGAGATCGGAGAAGCTTTTGGCAGCCGGCATCATACAACCGTGATGCATGCTTGCGATGAAGTTGAACAATTACGCAAGAACGACCCTAATGTGACCCGTGATATTGCATTTCTGGTACAGGTAATAAGAGGATAAAAACAGACAGTAAAGACGTGGATAGCCTGTGTATAAAAATGCGGTTTATGCGCATTAAATGACTTGGCTTAAAATAACCAACAATTCATCCACAGTAGTATCTAGTGTTTTACTACAGGTTTAATGATTTCAAGTTGATGATTTTATGAAAAAATCGGATTTATCCACAAGTTTTCTATGCATTACTATATGTTATTAGTTTTATATATTACTTATTCTATTTATTAAGTAGCTATTCAAACGAACGGGTTTTAAATCAATGAACATCAAAATAAACAGGGATACCCTGTTAAAACCACTCTCTGCAGTTAGCGGTATTGTTGAAAGACGCCATACCCTGCCTATCCTTTCCAATCTTTTAATGGAAGCGAAACAGGACAGGATCGTATTGACCGCTACTGATCTGGAAATGCAGATTTCCCTGTCAATCAACAACGATGCCGGCGGTGATCTTTCCACGACAATTTCGGCCAAGAAATTGCTGGATATCTGCCGTGCCTTGCCGGAAAACGCAGAAATCAACATGGCTACGACGGATAGCCGTATCCAGGTAAAAGCAGGCAAGAGCCGCTTTAATCTACAAACGCTGCCAGCCAGTGATTACCCGGTCATGACCAAAGCCGCAGACGCCGAACTGAGCCAGATCTCGATCAGCCAGCGCGTATTGAAACGCCTGCTGAAACAGGTTGAGTTCGCTATGGCGCAGCAGGACATCCGGTATTACCTGAACGGTTTGTTGTTTGAAATCAATGCCAATCGCCTCAATGTGGTCGGTACCGATGGCCATCGCTTGAGTTTTACTTCTGCGGAATTAAGCCAGAACTACGAAAAACAGGAACTGATCCTGCCGCGCAAAACCGTCATCGAGCTGATCAAGTTGCTGGATGACAGTGATGAAGAAGTCACGGTGGAAATCGTCCCCGGCCAGGTGAATTTCTCTTTTGGCGATATCCGCCTGATTACCAAGGTCATCGACGGCAAGTTCCCGGATTACAACCGTGTGATCCCGGTCGGCCATAAAAATACATTCACGATCGACCGTATGACCGTGTTACTCTCCATGCAGCGTGCTTCCATTCTTTCCAATGAAAAATACCGTGGCATACGTTTGGTATTAAGCAACAACAGCTTGCGTCTGATCAGCACCAACAGTGAGCAGGAAGAAGCGGAAGAGGAACTGGAGATCAATTACGCCGGTGATGCCTTGGATATCGGCTTCAATGTGACTTATATGATCGACGTGCTGAACAATGTCAGTAGCGATCAGATCGTCTTTTCCTTCGCGGATGCCAACAGCAGTTGCCTGGTCACCGTGCCTGAAGATGAAAACTACAAATACGTAGTAATGCCAATGCGTATTTAATCTTCGGTTAAACACGCACTTTCTTTCCATGTTTCACGTGAAACACAGTAAAAGATAAACACCATGACAGATTACGATTCATCCAGTATTAAAATTCTTGAAGGTCTGGACGCTGTACGCAAACGTCCCGGCATGTATATCGGCGATACCTCGGACGGTAGCGGTTTGCACCATATGGTGTTCGAGGTGCTGGATAACGCGATTGATGAAGCCCTGGCCGGTCATTGCGATGACATCAAGGTCATCATTCATCCGGACAACTCCATCAGCGTTTCCGATAACGGCCGTGGTATTCCGGTCGACATCAAGCAGGATGACAAGAACGACATCAAGCGTTCAGCAGCTGAAATCGTCATGACCGAACTGCATGCTGGTGGCAAGTTCGATCAGAACTCCTACAAGGTGTCTGGTGGTTTGCATGGTGTCGGTGTTTCGGTGGTCAATGCGCTTTCCGATTGGCTGCGCCTGAAGATCTATCGCAACGGCGAAGCCTATCAGATGGAATTCAGGCGTGGTGTGCCTGTAGCGCCATTGGCGGTAACCGGCAAGACAGAGCGTCGCGGTACCGAGATTCACTTTCTGGCAGCAACCGAGACATTCACTAATGTCGAGTTTCACTTTGAAATCCTGGCCAAACGTATCCGTGAACTGTCGTTCCTCAATAACGGCGTCAAGATCGAGCTGATCGACCAGCGCAATGGCAAGTCAGAAAACTTTGCCTATTCAGGCGGTGTGCGTGGATTTGTTGAATACATGAACCGCAGCAAGACCGTGCTGCATCCCAAGCCATTCTATGCAATAGGTGAAAAGGACGGCATGACCATCGAGGTTTCCATGCAATGGAACGACTCCTATGCTGAAACCGTGCAGTGTTTTACCAACAACATTCCGCAACGCGATGGCGGCACCCACCTGACCGGGCTGCGTACAGCCATGACACGTACGCTGAACAACTTCATCGAGGAAAATGAACTGGCGAAAAAAGCCAAAATCGAAACCACCGGTGACGATATGCGTGAAGGTTTGACCTGCGTGCTGTCAGTCAAGGTGCCGGACCCGAAATTCTCCTCACAAACCAAGGACAAACTGGTTTCATCCGAAGTGCAGCCGGTGGTGCAGGAAGTCGTCTCCGCCAAACTGGCTGAATTCCTGCTGGAAAACCCGGTAGATGCCAAAGTTATCTGCAACAAGATCGTCGACGCTGCCCGTGCGCGCGACGCTGCCAGAAAAGCGCGTGAAATGACCCGCCGCAAGGGCGCCATGGATACCATGGGCCTGCCCGGTAAGCTGGCAGATTGCCAGGAACGTGACCCAAGCAAGTGTGAAATTTACCTGGTCGAGGGTGACTCCGCCGGCGGCTCAGCCAAACAGGGCCGTGACCGCAAGAACCAGGCCATTCTGCCGCTCAAGGGCAAGATTCTGAACGTGGAAAAAGCCCGTTTCGACAAGCTGTTGAGCTCGCAGGAAATCGCCACGCTGATTACCGCGCTCGGTACCGGTATCGGCAAGGACGACTTCAATGTGGAAAAACTGCGCTATCACCGCATCATCATCATGACCGATGCGGACGTCGACGGTGCCCACATCCGCACCCTGTTGCTGACCTTCTTCTATCGTCAGATGACCGAACTGGTCGAGCGCGGCCACATCTACATCGCCCAGCCACCGCTGTTCAAGGTCAAGCAGGGCAGGGATGAACGTTACCTGAAAGACCAGCACGAGCTGGACGAATACCTGCTGCAATCCGCCCTCAAGGGCGCGGAACTGCTGACCAAAGAAGGCGGCGAAACCATCACCGGCGAACCGCTGGCCGAGATCGCCAAACAGATGATCCTGACCGAAGCCGTCATCCGCCGCATTTCCATGCTGTATGATGAAAGTGTGCTGCGCGCACTGCAGGACCTGGGTGAAATCAGCCTGGCAAGCAAGGAAACAACCGAAGATGCCGCTGCCAAGCTGCGCCCCATCCTCGGCGCCATTGGCTCCGAAGTTATCGTCGGTTACGACGCAGAAACCGAAAGTCATCGTCTGGAAATCAACAAGTATGTCCACGGCAACCTGCAATGCTGCATTATCGACCATGAGTTCATGGGCAGCGGCGATTACAGGCAGATCCGTAAAGTCGCCACCATGCTGGAAGGCCTGCTCGGCACCGGCGCTACCATCAAGCGTGGTGAGAAGGAACAGCGTGTCAGCAAGTTCAAGGAAGCGCTGGACTGGTTGCTGGAAGAAGCCAAACACAACCTCGGCATCCAGCGCTACAAAGGACTGGGCGAAATGAACCCGGAACAACTGTGGGAAACCACCATGGACCCACAAGTGCGCCGCCTGCTCAAGGTGCAGATCGACGACGCCATTGCCGCCGACGAAATCTTCACCACGCTGATGGGCGACCAGGTCGAACCACGCAGAGCGTTTATTGAAAGCAATGCCCTGGGTGTGAACAACCTGGATATTTAAGGCTCACCCCGAAAGAGGGCGCGGATAAAGGGGTTAAAAGAAGCGCGCTGTGTTGTCGCTAAAAATTAGAAAATAATTCCATGACACCAGAACACGAAGCGCGAAAGAATATAGACCTGCTTTTGTCAGCAGCCGGTTGGCATGTTTGCGATGCAGACAAAGCCAATATTCGTGCCGCGCGCGGCGTTGCAATCCGTGAGTTTCCGCTTAAATCGGGTTACGGCTTTGCCGATTATCTGCTGTATGTGGATGGCAAGGCGGCAGGGGTCATCGAAGCCAAAAAAGAAGGCGTGACCCTCACCGGCGTTGAAACCCAGTCGGAAAAATACATCAAAGGCCTGCCGGAAGGCTTGCCCTGCTGGCATAACCCGCTGCCGTTCTCTTACCAATCCACCGGTGTGGAATCGCGTTTTACCAATGGTCTTGACCCGGAACCCCGTTCGCGCGGGGTTTTTGCATTTCACAAGGCAGAGCATCTGGCCGATTGGCTGCAGGCACCGCCTTTGCAAACCATCCAGCAATCGCTGGCGGACTATATGCCCAAGGCGGATACCTTTCTGGGCAGACTGCAACACATGCCGTCGTTGAAGGAAGAAGGGCTGTGGCCGGCGCAGATCAGTGCCATCAAAAACCTCGAAGCATCGCTCAAGGCCAACCGCCCGCGTGCCCTGATCCAGATGGCAACCGGTTCCGGCAAAACCTTCACCAGCATCAGCTTCATTTACCGCCTGATCAAGTTCGCCGGGGCGAAACGCGTGCTGTTCCTGGTCGATCGCGGCAACCTGGCCGACCAAACGCTGAAAGAGTTTCAGCAGTACGAATCGCCCTACAACAACTTCAAGTTCAGCGAGGAATACATCGTCCAGCGCCTGCAGGGCAACACCATCGACACCACCGCCCGGGTTTGCATCTGCACCATTCAGCGCCTGTATTCCATGCTGCGCGGTAATCCACTGCCGGAAGAGCTGGAAGATGAATCTATCGAGCAGTTAGGCGACCTGTTTAAATCGCCGGACCCGATTGAATACAACCCGAATATCCCGATTGAAACCTTCGATATCATCGTCACCGATGAAGCGCACCGTTCCATCTACAACCTCTGGGCGCAGGTGCTGGAATACTTCGATGCCTATCTCATCGGCCTTACCGCCACACCCAGCAAACAGACTTTCGGTTTTTTCCACCAGAACCTGGTGATGGAATACAACCACGAAATGGCCGTGGCCGATGGGGTGAATGTGAATTATGACGTCTACCGTATCCGCACCAAAATCTCGGAGGCCGGCAGCAAGGTCGAGGCCGGCTATTCCATCCAGATGCAGGAGCGCGAAACCCGCAAAAAACGCTGGGAACAGCTGGATGACGATTTTGCCTACGACCCCAACCAGCTCGACCGCGACGTGGTTACGCCGGACCAGATCCGCACCATCATCCGCACATTCCGCGATAAATTATTTACCGAGATATTCCCGGGCCGCACCTGGGTACCGAAAACGCTGATTTTTGCCAAGGACGATGCCCATGCGGAAAACATCGTTGAAATCATTCGCGAGGAATTCGGCAAGGGCAACGATTTTGCCAAGAAGATCACCTACCGCACCACAGGGGTGAAGCCGAAAGACCTCATCAACGAATTCCGCACCAGCCCAATGCCGCGCATTGCCGTCACGGTGGATATGATCGCCACCGGCACCGATATCAAATCGGTTGAAATCGTCATGTTCATGCGTGCTGTCAAATCCCGCGCGTTTTTTGAGCAAATGAAAGGCCGCGGTGTGCGCATCATCAATGCCGATGACCTCAAGAGCGTCACGCCCGATGCCGTGGCCAAGGATCACTTTGTCATTGTCGATGCCGTGGGGGTTTGCGAGCAGGACAAAACCGATTCGCGCCCGATGGAGCAAAAGCCCACTGTCAGCTTTGAAAAACTCATGCAGGCCGTGGCCTTTGGCAATACGGAAGAAGACGTGCTGAGCTCGCTTGCCGGGCGCCTTGCACGCATGGAACACCGCATAACGCCGGAAGACGACGCCCGCATCCGTGGCTTGAGCGGCGGCCTGGGTGTCAAAGACCTGGCGCATCAGATCGTGCAAACCCTCAACCCGGACCAATATCCGCCGGAACAGGCCGCCAGCCGCGAGGCCAGGGCGCGTGCCGTGGAGCCGTTCAACAACCCGGCCCTGCGCGATCTGGTGTTTGCCATCAAGCAGAAAAACGACATTGTCATCGACCACGTGAGCGCCGATGAAGTGCTGGAAAGCGGCTTTTCAGCCGATGCCAAAGACCGTGCCAAAGGGCTGGTGCAATCGTTTGAACAGTTTATTGAACAGCATAAGGACGAAATCACCGCGTTGCAGATTCTCTACAGCAAACCCTATGGCCAGCGCCTCAGCTTTGCCGCCGTGAAAGAACTGGCACAAACCATCGAGCAGCCGCCGTATTTATGGAACGAATCCCAATTATGGAACGCCTATGCCGCGCTTGAAGCCAGCAAAGTTAAAGGTGCCAGCGGCCGCCGCATACTTACAGATCTGGTTTCGCTCGTGCGCTTTGCCATGCATCAGGATAACGAGCTAGTGCCTTTCCCTGAGCGGGTGAATGCCAATTTCAATGCATGGCTTGCCACCCAACAACAAAAACCCTCCCCAACCCAGGGGGAGGGCCAGGGTGGGGGTAGAGCCTTCACCCCAGAACAAATGAAATGGCTCGAAATGATCCGCGATCATATTGCCGCGAATCTGGGCATAGAACCCGACGACTTTGAATACGCACCATTCGCTCAACAGGGCGGCTTGGGCAAGGTGTATCAGCTGTTTGGGGAAGAACTGAATACCATGATTGAAGAATTGAACGAGACCTTGGCGGCATGAAGGCCCAGGAAAGAATTGCGGGTTATGCTGTGCTTACTCACCAAATGGTTATGCAACCACTCAGTGAGGTTGTAAGGCCCACGCGACCACGGGTAAAGCCATCAGATAAGCCTCATCTTCCCTTTATTGGGATGGAACATATCGAAGCACATACGATGCGTCTCTTAGGGACTGTGTCTGCATCGACAATGAAAAGCTCAGCGGTTCATTTCCAGCCGGGCGATGTACTCTATGGCCGCTTGAGGCCCTATCTGAACAAAGTTTATTGTCCAGATTTCGAGGGCCTATGCTCCGCTGAATTTATTGTATTCCCAGCATCTGAGAACCTTGATGGCCGGTATCTTCAGTATTTCCTGAACTCATCGGCTTTCGTAAAGTATGCATCGCACTTGAATACTGGTGATCGGCCACGCGTGGATTTCGACCAGCTAGCACCTTACCCTTTCCCCGTTGCACCTTTCGACCAACAAAAACGCATCGTTGCGGAAATCGAAAAACAATTCTCCCGCCTCGACGAAGCCGTCGCCAACCTCAAACGCGTCAAGGCTAACCTCAAGCGCTACAAAGCCGCCATCCTCAAAGCCGCTGTTGAAGGCCGCCTGGTTGAAACCGAAGCCGAACTCGCCCGCCGCGAAGGCCGCAGTTATGAAACCGGCGAACAACTCCTGCAACGCATCCTCGAAACCCGCCGCAGCCAGTGGCAAGGCAAGGGCAAATACAAAGAACCCGCCGTGCCTGACACCACTGACCTGGCTGAATTGCCGGAGGGGTGGGTGTGGGCGACGCTGGAGCAGTTATGTCCGACTTTCGTAGATAGTGCCCATCGAACGCCCAAGTATGGTGACATTGGTCACCCAGCCCTTGGTCCTCGCGATGTTGTCGGTGGTGATTTGCGGTTGGAGCGAGCACGCTTGGTTGATGACAATGAGTATGCAGTTCAAACAAAGCGGCACATTCCTCGCCCCGGCGACATTGTATATAGCCGCGAACTCAGTCTCGGGTGGGGAAGCGTTGTGCCTGAGGATGTGACGCTTTGTTTGTCGCAGGGCATGTGTTTGTTTCGCCCTGACGATGGGGTTGTCCTGTCGTATTTCATTTATTCCTTAAATGGACCGGAAGTGCGCAGGCAGGCAACACGTGGATCGATAGGTTCCGCACATCCGCATTTGAATCTCGGCGACATAAAGGCATTCGTCTTCTCATTGCCACCACAACCCGAACAACACCGTATCGTGGCCGAAGTCGACCGCAGCCTCTCCATCCTGCGCGAAGTCGAGGCCCAAGTGGATGCCAACCTCCAGCGCGCAGAGCGGCTTCGCCAATCAGTTCTAGCTCATATGTTTAACTCAAGCATTGGGCTGGCATGACTATCATCCCGGTCTTTGTGCCACCAGACATTCCAACTTTGTTTCGTGAACTCTTCAAGCCGGATGTGTTGCTTGAGGTGTATCTAGAAAAATTCACCAACGCAGCAAGCAAAGGGGTGGATCGACTCAACGGATTTCAATACTCAAAACACGTAGCAATCGATGTTGTTGTGGCATCTAAAAAGTGTCTCTCTGGCACGTTTCGATTTTCACCATACCTAGAGAACCTGAAGGTTAAAGGAAGAGGAAAACCACCACGGTTGATTGGGATTCCGACTATTCGTGATCGTCTTGTCCTACACCAGCTTAACAAGGTCTTGGCAGTGGCATTCCCAGAATGTGTCCCACGCAACATCGCCAATCATTATGTCAGAACAATTGCGATTGATTTGGCAAGCAAGGTGCCAGCCAGCACATATATTTGTGGCTGCGATATCAAGACGTTTTACGATGACATTCAGCGAAATCGACTTTTCATTCTTTTAGAAAAGCGTCTTGGATGCCCCGAGGCAATGTCGTTAGTTAGGCATGCACTCTTGACGCCCACTGTTTCAAAGAATGCCCGCCGTAGTCAGTACAAAAACTTTATGACAGATCGTGGTGTTCCTCAGGGGCTTGCGATATCAAACATCCTTGCATCTATCTATCTGCACGAAGTTGATGATGCAATGGCGAAAATGGAAGTTACATATTTCCGCTATGTAGACGATGTGCTGATGTATGGGGACGAAGCAAGCGTTAGAAAAGCACACCGTTCTTTAGGGGCTCGGCTGCGTTACCGAGGCTTATCACTACATTCGGTTGGCTCGGGGAAGACCTACATTGGGCCATTGTCCATACCTTTTGGCTACCTTGGATATTACTTCGCATGGCCAAAGGTCACTGTGCGGGAGTCAACCATCGAAAGGCTTCTTCAAACGCTATCTGCAAAGTTCAGTGACTACATTCACAATAAAGAACGGCGCTTGCAAAAATTCAAATATCTGACACCGGAACGAGCAGCAGAAATATTCTTGCTGGAGCTAAACGAGCGGATCAGCGGTGCAATCAGTGCGGAGCGTCGGTATGGATGGATTGCCTATTTCAGCCAAATCAACGATTTGACCCTGTTGCACCGCTTGGACCATACAGTTTCCCGTATGTTTGAGCGTCTTGCTGATTTTGACCATCAGTCGCCTGATGGTTTAAAGACATTTCGACGTGCCTACTTCGAAATGAAATTTAATCCCATGGGCAACTACGTTCGCAATTATGACATCATTGGCACGCGTGCCGAAAAACTGAACTTTTTATTGGAACGTGGGCGCATTGCTCCAGGGGAAGCGCTCTCTGATGATGAGATCAACACGCGATTTGATACCTATCGCCGCCATGTTTTATCAACGATGCATTCTGATGAAGGGGTAATGTATGGTTAAATCAGTTAACATGAGTGCGCGGGTGGTACCTACTGCGCAAGCAGTACCTCTTTGGGGGCTCCTGAAGAGCGGAAGTGCTCCATGCAAGGCGCAAGCTTTGCGCGACGTGCAAACGTTGCCACCTCTGTGCGGGTCGCTTCACGGCCACTGCGCTCAGAGTGGAAATGACCTGATTCTCCAGGCACCGCCTGCATTCCTATTATGAGTAGTATCGAGGATTTCATCGCTGAGCTTCGCACAACAGCGTGGCGTACATCAGGAGCAAGGTTCAACGCGTCACGCCGTTTAAAGCGGCGCGACTGGTTCGCAACTTTGAGCATAGCTATGTTTTCTGCGATTGGTGTTGCTCTCGTCGTCATACAAAAAGTTTACGAATTACAGCCAGACTCATCAGTCGATCATTACATTACGGTCCTTTCCGTATTTATTGGTCTCTTTGTCATTGTCATTAGCTTAATCGAGTGGGGAGCGGCTGGCTCGTTAAAGGCAGATGCGCTACATAGGAATGCGATACAGATCAATAAGTTTCAACGGAAACTTGGATTGGTTCTTGCCGAAATGGCGGATGGTCACGCTCCTACAAATGATGAGATCAATCGGCTTCATGAAGAATACGAGGCAATTAAAGCAACATGTCCGTTTAACCATGAGCCCATCGATGATCTGCTTTTTAAGGCACAACATCGATCAAGTCCCGAGTTTGTGAAATCCGATGGAGTAGCTAGCGTTTCATGGTCGGAGAGCCAATGGATTAAGCTGTCTAGTCTTTTAAGCTCTATCTGGTACTTTGGATTTTTCTGGATTGTTATTCTTGCGCTGGTTGGAGTCACAACAATTAGGCTTGAATGAACAGCTCTAACATCGTCCAAAAACTCTTGAACCACTGCAACGGGCATGTTGTACTGCGATTAAGTGATGCCTGCTTATGATGCCGTAAACGTGTTTCTCGGTAATTCTCGAATCAAATGCCAGATTTTCGCTATTCGCGAATAGCGAATTATCTATATATTCTCAATTCAAGAATAAAGAATATTGCATTTATCACATTGTTAGTATTAAACTATTAACCGCTATTCTCAATTCAAGAATAAAGAATATGGCTAAAATCAGCAATCAGCAACCCGTGCTTAAGCCTCAGGACTTATATGTTCTGCTGGCTTTGTTGAGCGATGGTGGGCGCGAAGTGACTTATGCCGAACTGGCGGAAAAAACCGGTTTGGCTGCTTCTGCCGTGCATGCTTCGCTTAAGCGAGCGGCTTTGTCGCGCTTGGTATTCTTTCAGGAAAGGCGGCCGGTAGTGCTCAAGCTGCAATTGAAAGAGTTTTTGCTGCATGGTGCCAAGTATGCGTTTGCGCCTGTGTGGGGTTCATTAACAAGGGGTTTGCCAACGGGCTATGCGGCGGCTCCACTTAATAGCGTCATCATGCCGTCGAGCGACCCTGTGCCGGTGTGGCCGCACCCTAAAGGTGCTGTGCGTGGGATCAGCCTGACGCCGCTTTATCCCTCTGTGCCTGATGCCGCGATGAAAGATGAGCGCTTGTATGCGGTGCTTTCATTGTTTGATGCTTTGCGAAGTGGCCAGGCACGCGAGCGTGAGCATGCGGCCAAATTGCTTGAGGAATATTTTGCATGAATCGGCAACGCCCAAATTTAGCCAAGGTGGAGTTGGTTGCACAGGCTTTAGGTGCATTGCGTGAGAGCTTGGTGTTTGTCGGCGGTTGTGCGGTTGATTTATTGCTGACGGATGTGGCAGCGGCGCCTTCTCGTGTGACCTATGACGTTGATCTGGTGGTGCAGGTGGCAGCGCTTTCCGGCTACCACGCTTTGGAGGCTGAGTTTGCCAGTTTGGGTTTCAAGCGGGATATCTCGCAGGAAGCGCCGATCTGTCGCTGGCGTTTGGAGGAGTTGGAAGTTGATTTAATGCCGACGGATAGCAAGATTCTTGGTTTTGCCAACCGCTGGTATCCAATGGTGGTAGAAACTGCACAGCGTGTGAGTTTGCCGAGCGGATCATCAATTCATCTGATTACTGCGCCGTTATTTCTTGCCACGAAATTCGAGGCTTTTAACGATCGCGGCCGGAATGATTTGTTGGGCAGTCATGATATGGAAGATATCATCAATGTGCTGGATGGCCGACCGGAGTTGATTGACGAGATTGCAGCGAGCCACCCCGAGTTGCGTAATGCGTTGGTCACGCATTTTAAAAATTTGTTGGCAATGCCGGGCTTTACAGACGCATTGCCGGGGTTGATATTTCCGGATAATTCTTTGGAAATGCGTATACAAATGCTGATGCAGCGCATCAGACAAATTGTGGGAAATGGAATATGAATAGTGCCACCATCGTCCAGAAACTCTGGAATTACTGCAACGTGCTACGCGACGACGGTATGTCGTACGGCGACTACGTTGAGCAGCTGACGTATTTGCTGTTTCTGAAAATGGCGGATGAACGCGCCAAGCCGCCTTACAACCAGCCCAGCATTGTGCCACAAGGCTATGGATGGCCAAGCCTGATGCAAAAGGATGGGGATGATCTATTTGACCATTACCGCCACACGCTGGATGAATTGGGCAAACAAAAGGGTTTGCTCGGGCTGATATTTGCAAAATCACAGAACAAATTTCAAGATCCGGCCAAGCTGCGGCGTTTGATTGTTGATTTGATCGACAAGGAAAACTGGTCGGTGATGAGCGCGGATGTGAAGGGCGATGCTTATGAAGGTTTGCTGGAACGCAACGCGCAGGATACCAAATCCGGAGCGGGGCAATATTTCACGCCGAGGCCATTGATTCAGGCGATTGTGGATGTGATGGCGCCTAAGCCAGGCGATACGATCAGTGACCCGGCCTGCGGTACCGGCGGCTTTTTGCTGGCAGCACATGATTATGTGGTGAAGCATTATCCGCACATGACCAAGGAAGAGCGCATTAAGCTGAAGGGGGAATCGTTCAAGGGCTGGGAACTGGTGCAGGCAACGGCACGGCTTTGCGCGATGAACATGCTGCTGCACGGTATCGGCAGCCAAGAGTTTGAGCCGGTGATGGTCGGGGATTCGCTGGCCGCCGACCCCGGCGACCGCTTTGACATGATTCTGACCAATCCGCCGTTCGGCAAAAAGAGCAGCACGACGATTGTTGGCGAAGACGGCAAGGCCAGCAAGGAGCGCGATACGGTCGAGCGCGGAGACTTCTGGACCACGACATCCAACAAGCAGCTGAATTTTGTGCAGCATGTGAAAACGCTGCTCAGGCAGAATGGCCGTGCGGCACTGGTGTTGCCGGATAACGTGCTGTTCGAGGGCGGTGCGGGCGAAACCATCCGCCGCAAATTGCTGCAGGAGTGCGATGTGCATACGCTGCTGCGCCTGCCGACCGGTCTGTTCTACGCGCAGGGCGTGAAGGCGAATGTGCTGTTTTTTGACAAAAAGCCAGCCAGTGAAACGCCTTGGACCAAAAAGCTGTGGATCTACGATTTGCGCACCAATATGCATTTCACGCTCAAAACGAATCCGTTAAGGCGCGAAGACCTGGATGAGTTCGTGCAGTGCTTTAACCCGCAAAACCGCCATGAGCGCACCCCTGCCTGGTCTGAACAGAACCCGGATGGCCGTTGGCGTGATTATGACTATGACGCGCTGATGGCAAGGGACAAAGCCAGCCTGGATATTTTCTGGCTGAAGGATGAATCGCTCTCGGACTCGGATAATCTGCCAGCGCCTGAAATCATCGCGCAAGAGATCGTGGATGACCTTGAAGCGGCTCTGGTGCAGTTCAGGGAAATACTGACGGATATTGGCGGTGAAACAGAAGTGATTGAGTAGATATGTATACAAAACAGGATTTTTTATACATATCACGCTTAAGGTGATAAGAAATTACCATTTTCTTGTCACGTTATATGTCCAGAGCATCGACATGATCATTTTTTATGTCGATAAAACTCGAAATTTTCGACATGTTTTTTGCGAATGCCGTAACAAACCACATTGGCTATCAAGCCAACAGATAATCTCGCTAATTTAAAACATATGCTATTTGCATATAGCATATGTCCGTTAAATCACTGGAAAACCACATGTCAGACATCACCATCTATCACAATTCCAAGTGTAGTAATTCTCGAGGCGCGGATTGAGTCCGTAAACTGCTGTAAATAACAAGGTGGGCAGCCACCGCTTCGATTCGGTAAATTGATGTTATCGAGACATTCAACAAACCGAAGGAGAGAAGCGATGGCTGAGTATGAGATTAGCGTA
>Ga0208244_100516_pt1 | contig 36056 bp, 29 predicted proteins | sample SubbioCR12Aug_5A_FD_184828 | JGI IMG/M metagenome (GOLD analysis project Ga0208244, IMG submission 184828) | Serpentinite rock and fluid subsurface biosphere microbial communities from McLaughlin Reserve, California, USA - CR12Aug_5A (SPAdes) | ecosystem: Environmental > Terrestrial > Deep...
ACCGGAGCCCGGCTGTCTGCGAGCCAATCCCGATGAGGAAACCACCGACTGGAGAGCCGTGTGCGGGAGAACTGCACGCACGGTTCGGAGGGAGGGGAAGGCGAGAGCCTTTCTCTACCCCTATCAGTGCGGCCGCTATCGAAACGACAGCCGTATTCTGGATACCGGCTTTCGCCGGTATGACGATCCGCTCGATGCCCCAAGCCGACAGTCAACTGATGCAAGTATGGCTGAGCCTCATGGGTAATCAGGATGGCATTTGTCTTGTGGGTGCGCCGCGCCCCGGGGTTTTCGGTATAGTCGGACGCCATGCCGAGACGCATTGCCATCGTCGAAGACGAAGCCGCCATCCGCGCCAACTATGCGGAGGCGCTGGCGCGCCAGGGCTACGAGGTCGCCGCCTATGCCGGCCGGCCCGAAGCGCTGGCGGCGTTCCGCACGCGGTTGCCCGACCTGGCGGTGATCGACATCGGCCTCGGCGACGAGCCGGAAGGCGGCTTCGAACTGTGCCGCGAACTGCGCATGCTCAGCCCGCGCCTGCCGATCATCTTCCTCACGGCGCGCGATGCCGATTTCGACATCGTCTCCGGCCTGCGTCTGGGCGCCGACGACTACCTCACCAAGGACATCAGCCTGCCGCATCTGCTGGCGCGCATCGCCGCGCTGTTCCGCCGCGTCGAGGTGCTGGGCGAGCCGCCGGGCGGGGAGGAGGAGGTGCTCGAGCGCGGCGCGCTGTGCCTCGACGCCAAGCGCCTCAGCGCGACCTGGAACGCCGTGCCGGTGGAGCTGACTTTGACCGAGTTCTGGATGGTGCACACGCTGGCGAAGTTTCCCGGCCACGTGAAGGATCGCGACCAGCTCATGCATGACGCCAAGCTGGTGGTGGATGAAGGCACCATCACCTCGCACATCAAGCGCATTCGCCGCAAGTTCCAGGCCGTGGACGCATCGTTCGATCGCATCGACACGGTGTACGGCATGGGTTACCGCTGGAAGGCATGAAGCCGAATCCCTGGTTCAGGGTCACGCTGCGCCTGAAGCTGGCGCTGGTGGCGCTGTCGTTGCTGGCCCTGCCCTGGGTCGGCTACCAGTACGTGCAGGAAATGGAGCGCTTCCTGCTGGATGCGCAGAAGCAGACTCTGGTGGCGACGGCGCGGGCGGTGGCTACCGCCTTGCATGAACGGCCGCAGCTGATGCGCCTCAAGCCGGGGGAGAGCGCGGCGCGGCAGGCGGCGGAGGACCGCCTCAGGCAGGCAGCGGAATTGGCGGACCGGATCGGCGAACCGGTAGTGGTCGAGGAGATCGGCCGCGAGTCGGCGCAGTCTGAGCGGCAGTCCGTGGCGGAGATCGAAGCCATCCTGCGTGGGCTGGAACGCTCGACGGCGCGCATCTGGGTGGTCAACCGCGAACTGAAGCTGCTGGCGCTGGCCGGCAGCCTGAAGCCGAAGACGCAGCCGGAAGCAGGCGAGGCGGCCCGGAGTTCGGAGCGCATCTGGCGCGACATCCTTGCGAGTATTTGGGGCGACGTCCTCTCGCGCATCCTGCCGCGCCCGGCCGAGGATTTCGACGAGGCGCTGGACGAGGACGTGCTCGGCACCGGCCGCGAGGTCGCCCATGCGCTGCTCGGCGCGCCGGCGACGCGCCTGCGCAACAGCGCCGACGGCCGTGCCGTGATCGTCTCGGCGGCGCATCCGATCTGGAGCCGCGACAGCGTGGTGGGGGCGGTGGTGGTGGAGGAGACGACGCACTCCATCCTGTCCGTGCGCAACCAGGCGCTGGAACGCCTGCTGCTGACCACCATCGTGGTGTTCGCGCTGGCCGCCGCCGTGCTGCTCGGTTTTGCCACGCGCCTGTCGAACCGCATCCGCCGCCTGCGCGACGAGGCGGAGAGCGCGGTCGACGCGCACGGCCGGCTGAAGCAACTGATCTCGGGCTCGCAGGCCGGCGACGAGATCGGCGACCTGTCACGCAGTTTCTCCGCCGTGCTGGCCAAGCTGTCCCAGCACCATGGCTACCTGGAAAGTCTGGCCGGGCGCCTGTCGCACGAGTTGCGCACGCCCATCGCCGTGGTGCGCTCCTCGCTGGAGAACCTGCGCCTGGAAGCGGACCCGGCGCAGGCGCAGGTCTATCTCGAGCGTGCGGAGGAAGGCCTCTCGCGCCTGTCGAAGATCCTCACGCGCATGAGCGAGGCAACGCGCCTGGAGCAGAGCCTGCGCACGGAAGCGCGCGAGCGTTTCGACCTTGCCGCGGTGGCGGCCGAATGCGTGAGCGGCTACCGGCTGGCCTATTCACAGCAGAGCTTCGAGTGGCTGCCGCCCGACCAGACGCTGATGGTGGAAGGCTCGCCCGACTTGCTGGTGCAACTGCTCGACAAGCTGGTGGCGAACGCCGTCGATTTCAGCCGGGCCGGCGAACCAGTGCGCATCGCGCTGGCGCGCGACAGGAACAATGCGCAGCTCGTCGTCGCCAACGCCGGCCAACCGCTGCGGCCGGAGGTGCAGGGCCGGCTGTTCGAGGCGATGATTTCCTCGCGACCCGATCGCGGCAATGAGGAACCGCACCTTGGTCTCGGCCTCTACATCGCGCGCCTCATCGCGGAGTTCCACGGCGGCACCATCGCCGCGGAAAACCGGGCCGGCGGCGACGGCGTGGCGGTGGCGGTGACCTTGCCCCTTGCGCCGGAGTAATATGCGTCGGTGATTTCCAGTCCCGACACCACCTTCGACCTGCTCATCGTCGGCGCCGGCATCAACGGCGCCGGACTTGCCCGCGACGCCGCCGGTCGCGGCCTCAAGGTGCTGCTCGTCGACCAGGGCGACATCGCGGCGGCGACCTCGTCCACATCGACCAAACTGATCCACGGCGGCCTGCGCTACCTGGAGCATTACGCATTCGGCCTGGTGCGCGAATCACTGGCCGAGCGCGAGACGCTGCTGGCCATCGCGCCGCATCTCGCGCACGAGCAGCGCTTTGTCATTCCGCATACTCCGGCGCAGCGCCCGCGCTGGATGATCCGCCTCGGCCTGGCGCTCTACGACGGCCTGGCGCGCGGCTCCAGCCTGAAGCGGGCGCAGGCGCTGACGCTGCGCGGCACGCCTTACGGAGAGCCGCTGCGGCCGGAATTCGTGCACGGCTTCGCCTACTCCGACCTCGCTACGGACGATGCGCGGCTGACCCTGCTCAACGTGGTGTCGGCGGCGCAGCTCGGCGCGCAGGTGATGACGCGCACCAAGCTGGTCGGCGCGCGGCGCGAGGGCCGCGAATGGAGGGCCGTGCTGCAGGCGGCGGACGGCACGCAGCAGGAATGCAGCGCGCGCATCATTGCGAACGTGGCGGGGCCGTGGACCGTGGCGGTGCGCGAGGCGATCGTCGGCCCCGGCGAGGGCCGCGAATCGCTGCGGCTGGTGAAGGGCAGCCACATCGTGGCGCCGCGGCTGTACGCGGGCGAGCAGGCCTACCTGCTGCAGAACGATGACGGCCGCATCGCCTTCGTGATTCCCTTCGAGGACGACTTCAGCCTGGTCGGCACCACCGAGGCGCCATTGGATGCGCCGGATGCCGCACCGCAGATCGATGCCGCCGAGACGGACTACTTGTGCAGCGTCGTCGGCCGTTTCTTTGAGTCGCCGCTCAAACCGGAACAGGCAGTCTGGTCCTTCTCCGGCATCCGCGCGCTGTACGACGACGGCCGGGGTTCGGCCTCGGCCGTCAGCCGCGAGTACCGCATGACGGTGGACGGCGGCGCGCAGGAGGCGCCGCTGCTGTCGATCTACGGCGGCAAGCTGACCACCTACCGCCATCTGGCCGAGCGCGTGCTCGAGCGGCTGCGCCCCTGGCTGCCCGGCCTGCGGCCGGCCTGGAGCGCGGCGGTGCACCTGCCCGGCGGCGGGCTGGGCCCGCGCGGCCTGCCCGGCCTGCTGCTCGAGCTGGCCGGGCGTTATCCCGGCCTGCCGCCCGATCTGCTGCATGCGCTGGCGCGGCGCCACGGCACGCTCGCCGCGCGCGTGCTCGGCGCGGCGCAGACAGAGGCGGAACTGGGCGAGCATTTCGGCGGCGGCCTGTACGCCGCGGAAGTCGATTACATGACGGACCACGAGTGGGCGCGCGAGGCCGACGACATCCTCTGGCGCCGGAGCAAGTGCGGCCTGCGCGTCGACGCAGCGGGAAGGGCGCGGCTGGCCCGCCATCTCGCCGACAAGGGGCGGTCGTCATGAGCATTTTCAGAAGCAGGCGGCAGCGCTACTGGCTGATGCTGTTCGCGCTGCTCGCCGTGCTGGTCGCCGAGGCGCTGTTCCGCAGCGGCGCCTTGAATCCGCTTGACCAGCGCCTGCAGGATTTCTGGTTCCAGTGGCAGGGCAAGCGTGCGGAAGCGCGGCATGTGGTCATCGTCGCCATCGACGAGGACACCCTGGCGGCCTATCCCGACGATCCGATGGTGTTCTGGACCGACCGCCTGTCCATCGCCGTCGAACGGCTGCGCAAGGCGGACGTGAAAGTGGTCGGGCTCGACCTGCTGCTCAGCATCAGCCCGGAGCGCTGGCTCGGCAAGCTCGGCGGCGAACTGCAGAATGCGGCGCGCGACTACGACCGCCCGTTCCGCGAGGCGGTCAACAGCGGCAGCCTGGTCCTGGTGGCCACGCGCACCGGCTCCGGCGAACGGGAATCGGACTATCTTTTGCCGAGTCCGGATTACCTGCTGGCACTGCCGGACTTCGATATCCCCGGCTACGTCGCCCTCGGCGATCTGCTCGACGAGGGTGACGGCGTCATCCGGCGCTTCCATGTGGCGCCGGTCGCCGCGACCGGCGTCAAGCTGCCGAGCGGGGGCGTGCCGGTGCTGGGCTTCCCTTCGCTGCTGGCCGTGCGCGCGGCCGGACTCGATCCGGTTGCCGAAGCCTGGGCGCTCGGTGGGCGGAAAGTCAGTCGCGGCGACACGGCGACGCCGATTCCTTACCTCGGTCCGCCGGGCACGTTTCCGCGCATTTCCCTTGCGCAGTTGCTGGGGAACGAACCGCTGAAGGAGTCGTTGCTCGCCAAGCTGCGCGGCAAGGTGGTCATTCTCGGCGCGACGGCGGCGGGACTCAACGACGAGCACTTCACGCCTTACGCGACCCGCGTCTTTTCCGGCCGCGGCGCCCTCATGACCGGCGTCGAGGTGCATGCCAACATCGTCGAATCGCTGCTGTCCGGCGAGCGCCTGCGGCCGATGGGCGGCGGGCTGCGCCTGGCCACGCTGCTGGTCTTGGCAGGGCTGGCGGCGGTGGCCTTCATCGCGCTGCCGGCCTGGCAGGGCGGCCTGCTCTGGCTGGCCGGCGTGCCATTGCTGGCACTGGCCAGTTTTGCCGCCTTCGAGGCCGGGGTTCTGATGTCGGTCGCCGCCTATGCCGTGGCCGCCGGACTGGTCCTGCTGGGCGTGCTCGGCTGGCGCCTCACGGGCGAGGAGCGCGAGCGTGCGCGGGTGCGCCAGATGTTCGGCCGCTACGTGTCGGATCAGGTCGTCGAGGCCCTGCTCCACGCCGAGCACCGCCCCGAACTGGGCGGGCAGTCGCAGGTCGTGACGGTGCTCTTTTCCGACATCCGCAACTTCACCACGATCAGCGAGCGGCTCAACGCGAAGGAGGTCGTCGAGATGCTCAATACCTACTTCGAGCGCGCCTGCGCCGCCATGCTGGCCGAGGGCGGCAGCATCGACAAATTCATCGGCGATGCGATCATGGTCGAGTTCGGCTCCCCCCTGCCGGTGGCGGACCATGCCATCCGCGGCGTGCGCGCCGCCGTCGCCCTGCGCGCGGTGGCCGGGGAATTCGCCGGCTGGATGGAGCAGCGCTTCCCCGGCCGCGACCTGCCGGGGTTCGCCGTCGGCATCGGCCTGCACAGCGGCGAGGCGATCATCGGCAACATCGGCTCGCCGACCCGCATGGAATTCACCGCCATCGGCGATACCGTCAATCTGGCCTCGCGGCTGGAAGGCATGACCAAGCAACTGGGTTGCGCTATATTGGCCAGTGAATCGACCATAGTCAGTGCCGGCGAGTCGGTGGTCTGCGGCCGCAGCGAGGTCATCACGGTCAAGGGCCGAGAGGCGCCGGTCAGGGTTTTCGAAGTACTTTCAGTCAATTCGGGAGAACAGCGATGATGCATAAGGCGTGGTGGATAGCGGGGATCGCTTTCGTGTCCGCGGCAGCGTGGGGTGCCGAAGTCGGGCTTGTCACGGCGGTGTCGGGCAATGTCAAATTGCAGGAGGACAAGGCGGCCGCCAGCGAGTTGAAGTCCTTCGTCAAGCTGCGCGCCGGCGACCGCCTGACGATGGAGGGCGCAGCGCGCCTGCAAATGGTCTATTTTGAAGGTGGACGCCAGGAAACCTGGCAGGGCGCCGGCCAGCTGGAGGTCGGCAGCGGCGCGAGCAAGACGGTCAAGGGCGGCATGCAACCGGAAGTGAAGACGTTGCCGGCCATCCTTGTCAAGCAGCTGTCGAAGACGCCTTCGCCCGACGGCAACGTCAAGGCCGGCATGGTGCGCATGCGCTCGATGCCCTCCGGCGGCACGCTGGAATCGGTCGAGAAGAACTACGCCGACCTGCGCAAGCAGACGGATGCCGCCGACCGCAACCCCGAGCTGTATCTGCTGGCGAGCTATTTCGAGTTGCGCGAGTTCGACAAGGTGGACGCACTGCTGCAGCAGCTTGGCGAGAAATCGCCCGGCGACCAGGAGGTCAAGGTGCTGGCCTCGCTCTACAAGCGCGCCATCGGCAATGCGCGGATGGCGGAGAAGAAGTAGTTACGTTTGATTGGCGTTGAGGAGGGAAGGTCATGGCCATGGACTGTCGGCGTGTCTTCTGTGCGGTGGGGCTGGCGGCGACGGGCGGGGTGGCCTTCGCCAATTGCGATTCGATCATCAACGTCGACTACGCTTCGGCCGTGTCCACTTCGAATGCCGCTTACGCCGCGGAGATCATAGCCTCTTCCCCCGAGTGCTTCGGCGGCGGGGCGACGACCTCGCGGGTGCAGATTGGCGGCACGATGTTCCAGCAGGCGCTGGCGGTTTCATCCGCCCTTGCCGGCCGTCAGCTTGCCGACGGGCCGGCGCCTGCGGCCGCCGGCAGCATCCGCGGCGCGGCGGCGGGGGCCAAGCTGGGCCGCTTCAACATCTGGGGCAATATCGGCGAAACCGATACGCGCCAGCGCTATGCCGCCTTCAACGGCTACAGCAGCGGCTATGCCAAGAACGAAATGGAACTGCTCAATACGATTCTCGGCGTCGACTATGCGCTCTCGCCGACCGTGGTTGCCGGCGCATCGCTCGGCATCGACCGCGGCGATGGCAGCGGCGGCAACACGGATCCGGCGTTCTCGATCAACAAGATCAAGTCGAAGGGGTACGTGTTCGCGCCCTACCTCGGCTGGCAGATCAACCGTGTGCTGTCATTCGACGCCAGCGCCGGGTTCGGCAAGGGCGAGATCAAGACGTTCACGACCAACAAGGTCGACGCCGACCGCTGGTTCGCTGCCGCCAATCTCAACTACCAGCGCTGGCTCGGCAACATTCAGTTCAGCGGGCGCGCCAGCTACCTGCACGGCGTCGAGGACTACGGCGACATCAAGGTGTCGGGCGTGTCGTTTGCCGGCACGGATGCACGCAACACGCTGGACCAAGTTCGCCTGGGCGTCCAGGCCGGCTACTGGATGAACGGGGTGATGCCCTATGCGGCACTGGCCTACGTCAACGACGTGCGGCGCAAGACGACGCAGTTCGGCGCCCCCTCCAACCCCATCGGCCGCGACGCCTGGGAATGGCGGCTGGGCGTGAATTTCTTCTCCCTGTCGCAGGGCGTGACGGGCGGCATTGCCTACAGCCGGGAAGAGGGGCGGAACCACCAGAAAAGCGACAATCTGACGGCCAACATCAATGTCCGCTTTTGATCTGCCGCCCTTGTGCTCACAGCACCCCAGGAGTATAAAAGTCCGCAGCGGGCCTCCCGGCCCTTCCTTGGCTCTTCAAGACTCAAGATTCTCGTAAGGGGGCGACCATGAAATTCCTCCATCGCGCCGGCCTGGCTACCGGCCTCGCAATGACCTTCGGCAGTGCTTGGGCGACGCCTTGCGACAGTGCCCTGTCGAGCTACGCGTTCTATGTTTCCTCCAGCATGCCGAGCAACGCGGCGGCCATCGTCTCCAACCATCCCGAGTGCTTCGGCGGCAGCCCGGGCAGTTCGGTGATGAACATCAACGCCACGTCGTTTCTCATGGCCTTCGCGATCGGCAATGCCTTGGCCCTGCGCCAGAGCGTCGCCGGGCCGATCGTCACCGGCAGCGCGGACATCAAGGGCATGGCTGCCGGCGGCGCCAACGGCAAGTGGAACGTCTGGGGCAATCTGAACAATAACGACACCCGCCAGAGCTATACCGCGGCAAACGGCTTCAAGTCGAAGAACAACGCGGACATCATGACCACCATAATTGGCGTCGATTACGGTCTGTCGCCGACGATGGCACTCGGCGTGTCGGCTGCCTTCGACGATGGCGACGGCTCCGGAAGAAACTACGGACCGGGTGGCACCCGCAACACGACCGACAGCAGCGGTTACGTGATCGCGCCCTACATCGGCATGCAGTTGAGCAAGACGCTGTCCATCGATGCGAGCGCCGGCGTGGGGCGAGGCAAGATCGACACGAGCACCAATACGGATTCCAGGGCCGACCGCTGGTTCGCCGCCGCCAATCTGAACTACAACCGCTGGTTCGACAACATCCAGCTGACCGGCCGGGCGAGCTTCCTGCATGGCGTCGAGGACTACGGCGACATCAAGAACTCGGCGACTGGTGTCAAGTTCGCCGGCACCGATGCCAAGAATACGATCGACCAGATCCGCCTCGGCGTCCAGGCCGGCTACTGGATGAATGGCGTCATGCCCTTTGCCTCGCTCGGTTACACGAACGACGTGCGTCGCAAGACTACCCAGTTCGGCTCGCCGAACAATCCGGTCGGACGCGATGCCTGGGTGTGGGGGCTTGGCATGAACTTCTACTCGGTGAAGGATGGCGTGACGGGCGGCGTTGTCTACAACGAGGAAACGGGCCGCAGCCACCAGACCAATCGCAGCCTGATGGCCAACATCAATATTCGTTTCTGACGCACTTGAACGTATCAACGCAATCGAGGGCCGCGCATTTTTGCGCGGCCCTTTTCTTTCTGGGCAGCGGGTGCGCGGGGACGCCATCCGATTCCTTCGGCGGTTCGCGCGAGCGGGTGGCGGCCTGGGCCATGTCGCGCGGCTTCCAGGCCGAGACGATCGACTCGGGCGAATTCAGGCTCTTCTCCCTGCTGCGCCAGCGCGGCGCGACGAAGACCTTGCCGATCTACATCGAAGGCGACGGGGCGCCTTGGCCGAGCGCCTACCGGCCGCCGCGCGATCCGACGCCGCTACGGCCCGTCGCGCTGGCCCTGGCCGGACACGATCCGGCGCCGGCGGTGGCCTATCTCGGGCGGCCCTGCCAGTACCTGAACGACACGGGGCGCGCCGGCTGCGACAGCGCTTACTGGAGCGGCCGGCGATTCTCGCCGGAAGTGCTGGCCGCCATGGACGATGCGGTCGGCCGCCTCAAGCAGCGCGCAGGCGCGCAGCGCGTCAGGCTGATCGGTTATTCCGGCGGCGGCGTGGTCGCCGCGTTGCTGGCAATGCGGCGCGACGACGTGACGGATTGGGTGACGGTCGCCGCCCCGCTCGCGCTGACGGCGTGGACGGCGGCGCAGGGCTTGACGCCGCTGGCGGGCTCGCTCGATCCCCTGGCGCAGCCGGCGGCGGCGATTACGCGGCGGGCCGTCCATTACGCTGGCGCGGACGATGCGATCGTGCCGCCGGCAATCGTCGCGCGCTTCGCCGGCGCGCACGGCGGCAGGCTGGAAGTACTGGCCGATTTCGACCATGATTGCTGCTGGGCGCGCGACTGGGCGCAGCTGTTGCGCCGCGTGCCATTGCAGGAGGGCGAGCCATGAAATCCGTAGCCGTGTTTGTCGTTGCAGTCTTGCTGCTGCCTTCGCTTGCCGGGGCGCAGGGTTTCCGCCCGCCGCCCTTCGCCGCCGGCATTCCCGGCCGGGCGCAGATGCAGGCCATCGAACTTCAGCGCCACCAGGCACGGACGCTGCTGTACCGCGAGGCCCTCGATGAGCTGCGGCGCAACCCGCGGGTCGTCGATGTGCGCGAATGCGGCGCCGGCGACGACGAGAATTCCCTGTGTTTGCCGAAATCTTCGGCGGCGGGTGTCTCCGCGGCGGTTGCCGCGCAGCCGACGGCACGCCGGATCGCCTTGCTGTTCGGCAACAGCCGCTACCAGTCGCCCATCCCGTCGCTGCTGTCGCCTTCCCGCGACGTGGATCAGGTTGCCGCATCGCTCGGGCAGAAACTCGGCTTCGAGGTTCGCGTGATCAAGGACGCGACCAAGGCGGACATGGTGCGGGCGGTGGCCGCGCTGGCGCGCGAGGTCGGTCCGGCCGACAGCGTCTTTGTCTACTATGCCGGCCATGGCTACCTCATGGACGACACGAACATGGGCTACTGGATTCCCGTGGACGGCTCGGTGAAGACGGCGGCGCAGTGGATCTCGAATGCCGACATCTCGAAGCTGCTGGGCGCCATTCCGGCGCGGCAGCTGATGCTGGTTTCCGACAGCTGCTTTTCGGGCACGCTGGCCCGCGAGCAGGCCGTGGCGCAGGATCCGCGGACGCGCCAGGAGCTGCTGCGCAAGCGCAGCGTGATCGTGCTGTCCTCGGGCGGCGAAGAGCCGGTGTCCGACGAAGGCAAGGATGGCCATTCCGTCTTCGCCTGGCACTTCCTGCGCTCCCTCGGGCAGCTAGACGGGACGACCATCGGCTTCGACGTCTACAAGGCCGTGCGCAAGGGTGTCAGTGAAGACTACCCGCAGCAGCCGCAGTATGGCGCGGTGGTTTCCGCCGGGCACGAAGCGGGCGGGGAATACCTGTTCGAGCCCTTATCCAGGTAATCGTCTGAATCGGCAGGCCCCGCGAATTCCGTTTGCCTGTTCCGTTTGACCTTGACACAAGATGCCGCAGGCCATAGTGTTTGTTGCGACCAGCTCACCGGCTTTGGCGCCCTGAAGCATCAAGGCTCAATGAACCAAGGCTGAACCGACACACAGGAGGTCGGACGTGCCGCAGGACGATACCCGCAAGGAAACTCTCGAAGCCCGTTCGTCCTCCGACGAAGGCAGCGGGTCCGTGTCGCCGCAGAACTACGACCCCGGCACGGAGCCGACCATATCCAGCGTGCGCGTCGATTCCGCGTACAGCCAGCCCACCCGCATCGATCCCGCCGCGCCGATCCATGACGGCGCAGTTGCGGCAGCGGAGTTCAGCAAGCCGACGACACGCAATCTTGTTGCGCTGCCTGCCGGCTATCTTCTGCACGAGTTCACCATCGGAGCCGTCCTCGGCACCGGCGGCTTCGGCATCACCTATCTCGCCCGCGACAACAACCTGCAATGCCAGGTCGCCATCAAGGAGTACCTGCCCAACGACCTGGCGGTGCGAACAGGGGGCCAGACCGTCTGCGCGCGCACCGAGTCGGATACGCATGGCTATCGAATCGGCCTGGACGGCTTCCTGGCCGAGTCGCGCGTGCTGGCCAGTTTTCGCCATCCCAACATCGTGCGGGTGACGCGCTTCTTCGAGGCCAACAACACCGCCTACATGGTGATGGACTATGAAGAAGGCGAGCCATTGCGCGACTGGATCAAGCAGCACGGCCCGATCGATGAATTGCAGTTGCTGAGCATGTTCCTGCCCCTGCTGGATGGCCTGGATGTGGTGCACAAGGCCCGCGTGCTGCACCGTGACATCAAACCGGCCAATATCTACGTTCGAGAAGGGGATGGCAGTCTTGTGCTGCTTGATTTCGGCGCGGCGCGCTATGCCAGCAGCGGCGACAGCCGCAGCCTGACCAGCATCGTCACGCCGGGTTACGCGCCCTTCGAGCAATACCACACGCATGGCGCGCAAGGGCCCTGGTCGGACCTGTATGCCCTGGGGGGCGTGCTTTACTGGCTGGTCACAGGCGAGAAGCCGCTGGAGGCCCCGTCGCGGGTCAGGAGCGATTCCATGCCCTCGGCCGTCTCCTCATCGAAGGGACGTTACAGCGAACGGATGCTGCGCGCCATCGACTGGGCGCTGACGCCGGATGAAGCGGATCGCCCGAAATCCGTTTCCCAGTTCAAGGACGTGCTGACCGGGAAGGTTGCCGCGCCGCCGCGACCGATCGCGGCAGCCGGCAATGCTCAGGCCGGCAACGGGACGGCCAGGTCAATCGACAAGCTGCACTTGGCGCTGGGGGTTGCAGGCCTGCTCTTGCTGGCGGTCGGCGGATGGGCCTTCTTTGCCAAGGGGGGCGACCCTGTCGTGCCGGAAACGGTGGCGCCGACCGCGACGGCATCGCCGGCTGCGGAATCAAAGGATACGGCGATCAAGGAAACGCCGAATTCGGCTGTGCCGAAGAAGGCTCCGGTCGCAGCAAAAAGAACCAGCAAGGAAGCAGAACCGGCTGCCGCCGTGACCGCGGCGGCCAAGCCCGATGCGGCGGAAAACCCCAGGGAAAAGGCTGCGGCCGTTGTTGCCCCGACCGCCACCGTGATACTCGATGTCATCCCGCAAGGGGAAATCATACTGAATGGGAAGAAGGCCGGCATGTCGCCGCCGCTGACCCGGCTGACGGTGTCCGCCGGCGTCAAGCACAAGATCGAAATCCACGGCGCGGGACTGCCGCATTACTGGACGGTTGAGCTCAAGGCTGGCGAGAAGCGCGAAATCAGCGCGAACTTTCAGCGCCCGAACTACTAGTGATTCAGCGATCCTGGGATTTTTCCAGGATGGCGATGCGCTGCGCCAGCGCGCTGGCTTCGCTTTCCAGTGCTTCGGTCTCCGCAGCAAGCGCAATGGCTTGCGGGTGCGTTGCGCCAGGAGGCTGTTCGTAGCGAAAGTATTCGTCAATATTTGCTGCCAGCCGGCGTGCCGCATCGGCCTGCGCGGCGGCAAAGCCGGTGGCGGTCGTCACCAGGCGTCGTGCGGCGATGTCGCCGACCAGGCGGCTGAGGCCTTCCTCGACATCCCATTCCAGATTGCGCAGGACGAAACCGAGTGCCTCGGCAAAATCGGCGGCGCCGGTGATGTGGGCCTTTTGCATCAGAGCCCCGCGTCCTTGGCCCCGCAGCAGGACCAGCGGCGCGTCGGCGGGCAGGACGATGTCGACATCAGGCGTTCCCGTGCCGAGGGATTCGAACGTGCCGTCGGGCGCGATGCGGAACTCGACGGAAAACGCGCCGAGCACCAGGCGGGCCCGCTTGCCGGCAAACGGCGCAAGCCGCCGGCTCGCCCATGGTGCGGCGGCGATCAGGTGGTTGAATGCCTGCAGTGCGGCCAGGTCGAGCATGGGGTAGAAACAAAACGGGGGCCCGCAGGCCCCCATGTCGCATTACTCCGTTTCAGTCGAACTGCTGAATGCCGGCGATCACCCAGCCGCGGCTGCCGTCCGACGGCTTGGCGAGGTGCCAGGCTTCGTCGAATGCCTCCGCTGCGCCGCCCTCGGCCTCGCGGATGGCGCCGTGAAAGCGCACGCTGGCGACGTACTGGCCCTGCTCCTCGCTGACATCGAGCAGGTCGGCATTGAGCGTGACGACGTCGGTCTGCTGCGCCGCGCCGCCGCGCTCCTCGATTTCCAGCTTGATCTCGGCAAACATCTCGGGCGTGGTGAAGTTGCGGATGTCCTCGATGTTGCGGGCGTCGTTGGCTGCCTGCAGGCGCAGGAAATTCAGCTTGGCCTGGCGCAGGAATCCGTCGACGTCGAAACCGGCCGGGATGCTGCCGGCGACCGAAGGAAGTGCAGCGCCCGCGGCTGTGGCCGCTGTCGTGCCACCGCCGGACGGGGCTTCGAACTGCATCGGCGCCGGCGTGTTGCCGGCGTACTGCAGGGACTGACTTTGCGGTGCGCGGCGGCGCGTCAGCAGGCGGAACACGAACACCGCCGCCGCGACGAGCAGCAGGATCATGACGAAGGAGGCGAGCTCCTCGCCCAGGCCGAGGTGGGAGAACAGGGCGGCCAGGCCAAGGCCGGCGGCGAGGCCGGCGACGGGGCCGAGCCAGCGGCTGGCGCCGGCCGGTTGCGCGGCGGCGGCGCCGGGGGCGGCCTGGGCCGGCTTGGCAGCGGCATTCTGTGCCGGGGCGGCATCGCGCTTCATGACGTTGCTGTCACGCTGCATGCCTGAACTCTTGCCGCCGCCGATGCGTTTGGCTTCGGCTTCGCTCATGCCGAAACCCAGGCCGATTACGCTGGCGAAAAAGGCAATAAGGACTTTTCTCATGTAAGGCTCCTTTAGAATTTGTAACCGCGGTGCAGGGCAACCACGCCGGCTGCCATATTAAAGTATTCGACCTTTCCCAGGCCGGCCTGTTCCATCATTTCCTTGAGCGTTTCCTGATCCGGGTGCATGCGAATGGACTCGGCCAGGTATTCGTAGCTGGCGGGGTCGTTGACCACCTTGGCTCCCAGCCAGGGCAGCACCTTGAACGAATAGAAGTCATACGCCGGCTCGAGCGGCTTCCATACCTTGGAGAATTCCAGGATGAGCAGGCGCCCGCCGGGCTTGAGCACGCGGGCCATCTCGGCCAGCGCCTGGTCCTTGTGCGTCATGTTGCGCAAACCGAAGGCGCAGGTCACGCAGTCGAAGTATTCGGCGGGGAAGGGCAATTTCTCGCCGTCGCACTGCGCCGACGGCATCATGAAGCCTTTGTCGATGAGCCGGTCGCGGCCGCGCGCGAGCATGGAATGATTGATGTCGGTGAGCCACACCTGGCCGCCGCGGTGGCCGTCCCCGGCAACACGCCGGGCGAAGGCCAGCGACAGATCGGCCGTGCCGCCCGCCACGTCGAGCACGCAATCGCCCGGGCGCACGCCGGAGACCTCGATGGCGAAGGCCTTCCACAAGCGGTGCAGGCCGAGCGACATGAGGTCGTTCATCAGGTCGTACTTTTCGGCGACTGAATCGAAGACGCCGGCGACGCGCTTTGACTTCTCGCTTTCGGCGACTTCCTTGAAGCCGAAATGGGTGGTCTTGTCCATCATGTGGTGCCGTGCCGTGGGAACTGACTTTTTCAGTGCGAACCGCAGCTGCCGCCGCCACAGCCGCCGCTGCCGCAGCCGCCCTGTTTCGGGGCGGCGGGATCGTCCGCGGCTTCGCGGCTGGCGCCGGCTTCCTGCATGCGGTCGAGGTACTCCTGCCAGAGCCGGTCGCGTTCGGCGCCCAGCCAGTACAGATAGTCCCAGGAATAGATGCCGGAGTTGTGGCCGTCGGAAAAGGTCGGCTGGATGGCGTACATGCCGACCGGCTCGACGTGGCCGATCTCGACATCCTTCTTGCCGACCTGCAACGTTTCCTGGCCCGGGCCGTGGCCGCGCACTTCGGCGGAGGGGCTGTAGACGCGCAGCAGCTCGTAGGGCAGCTCGCAGCGCTTGCCGTCGGAAAATGCGATCTCCATCAGGCGGGATTTCTGGTGCAGCTTGATTTCGGTTGGGGTGGGGGTTTCTTTGTTCAGTCCGCCCATGTCCATTCTCCAGGCGTTGTCGGGGCGTCAATCATACAGCAGAAGATTGCCCTGAATAACTGTGACGGCGCAGTGGCTACAGGCGGGTATAGCTGACCCGTTCGAAGTCGGGGCCATGGCTCAGCAGTTCGCCCAGCTTCAGCTTCGCCTGCCGGTCGGTGAAGACCTCGACGACGCGCTCCGGCTGGAACCAGCCGCGCGGCAGGACGAGCGTCGCCTCCTCCTTGAGGGCCGGCACCATCGGCAGCAGGAAGGCGCGCTCGTAGCGCTCCGAGGGTGAGACCTTGATGCCCGTCGCGCGCACGGCAATACCCTGCGGCACTCCCGGCAGGACGTGGATGCCGATGAGCAGGTCGTCCTTCTGCATCAGGTTCCAGCTGACCTGCGCCAGAAGGAAGTGCTCACCGTCAGGCGGCTTCAGGCAGAGCAGCTGGCCATGCTCGATGCGGGCGCCGGCTTCGCCGCGCTGCAGGCGGAAGCCGGAGACGGACTGGTTTGCGACCTCCCAGCGTTCCAGCGGATAGCCGAGCTGCATTTGCGAGTTGCGCACGACCAGCTGGGTCGGGTCGAGTTGATCGCGGAAGGTCCAGATGCGCTCCATGTCGCCGCGGGAATAGATGCGCACATGCTCGGGCTGGTTGAACTCCGTCCCGCAGACATGGTAGTGGATCGACTCGAAGCCCAGGCAGACCTCGGCGATGCCGCTGGCGCCGCGGCGCTGGAAGCGGCGTGGCGTGGCATTCAGGCACCAGGGTTTGTAGAGCTGCAGGAGCAGGCGGCTGGCCGCCGTTGCGGGGCAGTCCTCGCCCAGGCCGAGCGCGGCGGGGCTCTGCCGCTCCTTGAGCCGTGCCAGCAATTCCTGGATCTGCGGAGAGATCTGGCGGGTATCGAACCAGCGCACCGAGGCCGCACGTGGCAGCAGTTCAAGTGGCCGCGTGCTCGCGTCGCGCATCAGGTCGACGCCGAAGGCGCGGGTCTCGACGGGCTCGCCGAGGGGTTTGACGACGGTCAAGGGAGCGAAACGCCTTGCCCAGCGGCAAAGCCAGGAAAATTCATGGGTGCTGCGGCTGTAGGGACTGGCCAGATCGACGAGCAGGATGGCGATGTAGGCCTCGGCCGTGCTCTGGCTCTTGTTGGCTTCGTTGAGGGGCTCCGACACCGTCGTCTTGTCGATGCCCCATTCTTCCGCCGTGGCGAAGTAGCCATGCAGGTCGATCCAGATGCCCGGCGAGGGCTCGCGGCGGGCGCGGTAGAACTCGAGGATGGCCTTGCCGGCGTAATGCACGCAGCGCTGGCAGATGAGGGCCAGCCTGCTCTGGACCTGCGGGTCGCCCGATCCCAGCTGCGCCACCTGGGCATAGGCGCGCGCCATGGCCTGCCACAGCGTGAGCACCTGGCGGAAGGCCTCGCCCTCGGCCGGTGTCGGCGGCAGGGGCTTGGAAGCGTAGCGCAGGGCGACCTCGTCCTGCAGGTAGGCGAGCGGTGCGCGCACCGTCTCGAGTACATCGAGATAGGCGGCGGCGGCAGGCGGGCGGTGACTCAGGCCGGTCAGCAGCATGACAAGCGTCTGATGGGCCTCGCGTGCGTTGGTCAGCGGCAGGGCGGCGATCAGCGTCGTGCAGGCGTGCGCATCGGCAGTGTCGATGGAAAGGGTCGAGCCGTTGTTGGTGTTCATGTCCGGTCGAAAGCGCAACGCTCGAAGTCGCTGCCGCGGTCGAGTTGCTGTCTGAGGCGGATTTGACGGGAAGATTCTTCGTAGAGTTCGATGATGCGTCCGGTGCGGAACCAGCCCGCCGGCACGATGACCGACTCGGGATAGTTCAGGGCGGGCACGGCTGGCAGCCTGAAGCCGGGCCGGTACTTCTCGTTGACGGCAGTCAGGCCGGTGCCGCGCAGGGCCACGCAGGTCGGATTGCCCGGCATGATCTGGATGCCGGCCTGCAGTTCGCTGCCGCCTGTCAGGCGCGACCAGCGCGCCACGGCGAGCAGAAAGCCGCGGCTCTCCTCGGGCATGACGGCCACCATCTGGCCGCCGCCGATGCGGCCGCCGGCCTGGACGAGCGGCCGCATCAGGCGATAGCCCGTGGCGGATTCATCGAGGACGCTCCATTCCTCGATCATGAACCCATGCATCTGGCTGAAGTCGTCCTCGTGGCGGGTGGCCACGCGGCCGAAGGTGGCGATCTCGTCGGCCTGGGTCTTGGACAGTGCGTCGCCCTGGCCGGGCTGGCGGAAGATCTTGCCGGACAGGTAGTAATGGATGGCGTCGAGGCCCGTCACCAGGCGGCAGATGCCATTGCCGGTTCCGCTGCGGCGCGGATGCAGTCGTGCGGCGCCGCCCTTGAACCATTGCTGATAAAGCTGTTTGAGCAGGTTCTCGCAGCCCGGCTGCACGCAATCTTCGCCCAGGCCGAGCGTGGCCGGCGATTCGCCGCGCTGCAGGTGGACAATGCGGCGCTTCATGCTGCGCGACAGGTCGGACAGGTCCAGCCAGCGCAACTGACTGCCCCCCGCGCCGGCTTCGGGGGTGTCGGTCGACAGGTCAATCAGGAGCGGCGGCACCCTCGGCTCGACCGGCGGCGAGGTCAGGACGGCCACCTTGCCGCCCCAGCGATGCAGCCAGCGTTCGACCTGCATGAGCTGGCGCCCGGACAGTTCGTAGGGGCTGGCGCGATGCAGCAGCAGCGTCTGCGCATAGGCGGCGACGACGCTGCTGGCGGGATGTTCGGGCTGCAGGGAATCGTTGACCGGCTGGGCCAGCGCATTCAGCTTTTCTGCAGCCGAGAAGACGCGGTGCAGCGCCTGCCAGAGCAGGGCGGGGGGATCGATGGGCGCCCGATAGATGTCGAGCAGTTCCGCGCGCAGGGCGCTCAGGGCGCGCTGCGCGATCAGGGCGGCATGCGGCCGCAGGTCGGCGTTGCCCTCCAGGCAGGCCGCCAGGCAATGCAGGTAGCCGGTCTGCACGGCCTGCCAGAGCGTGCGGTTGGCATCCATGCCGGCCTGCTCGGGCGGCGCCAGGGGCAGCGGCCGGCCGGCGAACTTGCGCGCCGATTCGGTCTGGGCGAAGGCGATCGGGTCACGCAGCAGCTCGAGGATCTTGAGCCGCTCGGTGGGCGCGAGCGAAAAGCGGTTGAGCAGGTTGATCTGGCGCAACAGCAGCGCCTGCGCCTGCGCCGGATTGGCCAGGGGCTGCGCCGACAGCCAGTCGCGGCAGCCGCGCGCATTGGCGAAGGCCGGCGGCTGCTCCGATCCGAGCGCGGGCAGATTGAATGCGGCGTCGCTCATGCTCCGGTTTGCTCCTCGGCGAGCGCGCGAATGAAGGCCTCGCGCAGGGCGGCGCCGGCGACGGCGGGGCGGTCATGGCCGTCGCGTAGTGCCGGCCCCCACACCGCGTTGGGGAAATGGCGGTCGTCGCGCCAGCGCGGGATCACATGCCAGTGCAGGTGGGGTACGACGTTGCCGAGGCTGGCGAGGTTGACCTTGTCCGGCCGCGCAGCGACACGCAGGGCGTGCTCTGCGGCAAATACCACCGCCATCAGGTGACGGCGTTCGGCGAGGTCGAGATCGGTCATTTCAGCCACGTGGCGCTTCCAGATGACGCGGCAGAAACCGGGATAGTCGGCGTCCGCGACGAATACCAGCCGGCAGAGCTCATCTTGCCAGAGAATGTCTCCGCCGTCTTCGCGGCACAGCGGGCAAGATTCCGCTCGAAACATCTGGACAGCCCCGTTATGCGTAAAGGATGAACGGCATTCTACGCCGTGTCGCCGCGCCGGTGAAATCGCCGGCTCATCGCCCGATAAGCGTACGGGCAAGCACGAATCCGACAACCGCGATGCGGCCGTCGCCTTCGTCTTTTTCCGAGAAGTCCGTATCGGCCAGGGTCTCGTCGCCGAAGCGGTTGTTGTCGCAGATGAGGCGGATCGTCTGCTTCATGCCGCGCTGGGCGCGCCGCACGATGAATTTGCCGCCGGCTTTCAGCACGAAAATCCCGTTGGCGTGGATGCGGTTCACCCTGGGATCGTAGATGACCAGGTCGCCGGTGCGGACATACGGCTCCATGTCGTCCGAGAACACGCGCATGATCCGGACGTCCCGCGGCAGGCCGATCGAGCGCAGCGTCTCCGGCAGGGTATACAGCGCATAGCCCTCGGTATCCTCGTCCCCATGCGCTTCGATGACCGTGTAGCGCTCGTCGATGACGTGCGCGCCGCTGCCCCGGTCGCCGATCAGCAGTTGCTCCAGCGTCGTATTGAGCGCCTCGGCGATTTCAGGCAGACGGAAAGTCTCGGGCACCCCTTCGCCCTTCAGCCAGTTTGCCGCCGTGTTCTGGCTGACGCCGAACATCTCCGCCACGGCAACCGCGCGGCCATAGCCGGCGGGAATCGTGCCCCGCCGATCGAGCGCCGCATTGAAATTCGCCGCGAACTGACTGCGGAACTCCTTCTGCCGCAGCAGTTTGTCGTCGGACTTGTTGTCGAGATGAATGACCCGGCTCATTTCGGAATTATAGGCAGGCCCAAGCCGGTTGTTCATGCCGGGCGATCCTGTTTCTTCGGCCGAATCGGCAAGATGCACTTTAATTCCCATTGGTAACGACCATGGATCGCATACTTTAGATATATATAAGGTTGTAGATATCAAACAATGATTGTTAATTCTACTGCAAGATACTAAAATACTTTTCGATTTGGCCAGACAAGGTTGCCATTTCAACAAAAAATACGGTCTGGCGGGACGTTCCTTCCCAAATTACCGAACCCGGCGATGGCTCGATTTCCTTCCTTCAAAGCCCGGCCATGCATGGCGTTTGCTGCCATGGCGGCGCTCACTGCGGCGCCGGCGCTTGGCCAATCCGCGGCCGATTCGGCGGCGCAGGAACAATTCCGCCGGGAGGCGCGCGAACGCGAGCTGCGCCGGCAACAGGAGCGCACCCCCGATGTGCGCCTGCCGCGCCCGGACACGCCATCCGTCGACGAGCGCATTCCCGAAGGCGAATCGCCCTGCTTCCCGATCGCCCGAATAGTTCTCGCGGGTGAAGCCGCCGAGCGCTTCGAGTTCGCCCTGCAAACCGCTCTGGAAAGCGCGGAGCCCGTTCCTGGCCGTTGCCTGGGTTCGCGGGGCATCAGTGCCGTCCTGGTGCGCATTCAGAACGCCATCGTCGCCGCCGGATTCGTCACCACCCGCGTCCTCGCCGCGCCGCAGGACCTCAAGACCGGCGAGCTGGTGCTGACCATCGTTCCCGGGCGTGTGCGCGCCATCCGCTTTGCCTCGGGCCCCGATCCGCGCGCCACCCTGCGCAACGCCCTGCCGATCCGCCCCGGCGACATTCTCAACCTGCGCGACGTCGAGCAAGGCCTGGAAAACCTCAAGCGTGTGCCAAGCGCTGAAGCCGACATCCGCATCGAGCCCGCGCAGGACGATGGCGCCCAGGCCGGAGAAAGCGATCTCATCATCGAATACCGTCAGGCGTTTCCGCTGCGCCTGACGCTGTCCGCCGACGACGGCGGCGCCCGCGCCACCGGCAGGAACCAGGGCGGCGTCACGCTCTCTCTCGACAACCCGCTGGGGCTGAGCGACTTGTTCTACCTCAGCGTCAACCGCGACCTCGGCAACGGCGATGCCGACAAGCGCGGCACGCGCGGCCGCACCGCGCACTACTCCCTGCCTTACGGCTACTGGACGCTCGGCGCCACGGCGAGCAAGAACCGCTACCACCAGTCCGTCGCCGGCATCAACCAGACCTACATTTACAGCGGCGCCGGCCAGAATGCGGAGATCAAACTCTCCCGCCTCATCTACCGCGACGCCGCGCGCAAGACCACCGCCTCCCTGCGCGGCTACCTGAAAACCTCCGCCAATTTCATCGACGACACCGAGATCGAAGTGCAGCGCCGGCGCATGGCCGGCTGGGAGGCGGCGCTGGCGCACCGCGAATTCATCGGCGCCGCCACGCTCGACGCCAGCCTGGCCTGGCGCCAGGGCACCGGCGCCTGGGGCGCGATGTCTGCGCCCGAGGAAGCCTTCGGCGAAGGCACCGCGCGACCGCGCATCGCCCTCTCCGACGTTGCGCTCAATCTCCCCTTCGCGCTGGGCGGCCTGCGCCTGCGCTACGGCGGCGCCTGGCGCGCGCAATCGAACCGCACGCCGCTCGTGCCGCAGGACCGCTTCGCCATCGGCGGGCGCCACAGCGTGCGCGGCTTCGACGGCGAAAACGTCCTTTCCGCCGAGCGCGGCTGGCTGCTGCGCAACGACCTCGGCTGGGCGCTCGGCGACAGCGGCCAGGAACTCTACCTCGGCCTCGACCACGGCCGCGTCGGCGGCGCCTCGGCCGACCTGCTCGTCGGCACCCGGCTCACCGGCGCCGTGCTCGGCCTGCGCGGCGGCTACCGGGATTTCAGCTACGACCTGTTCGCCGGCCAGCCGGTCTCCCGGCCCGAAGGCTTCAAGACCGCCCGAACCACGGCCGGCTTCAACTTTACTTGGACATTTTGAATGAGCAGGGGGACGTCATGAACAATCATCTCATCCGCACCGCCGTGCTGCGCCGACTGACTTTCTCCCTCTGGGCGGCCTTCGGTCTCGTGGCGCTCCTTCCTGTCGCGCAGGCCCAGATCGTCGCCTACAAAGCCGCCCCGGCCAGGCAGCAGCCGACCGTCCTCAACGCCGGCAACGGCGTGCCGCTGGTCAACATCCAGACGCCCAGCGCCGCCGGCGTCTCGCGCAACGCCTACAGCCAGTTCGACGTACAGCGGCAGGGCGCCATCCTCAACAACAGCCGCACCAATGCATCTACCCAGCTCGGCGGCTGGGTGCAGGGCAACCCCTGGCTGGCCGGCGGCACGGCGCGCGTCATATTGAATGAGGTCAATTCCAGCAACCCCAGCCTTCTGCGAGGCTACGTCGAAGTCGCCGGCAGCCGCGCCCAGGTCGTCATCGCCAATCCGGCCGGCGTCACCTGCGACGGCTGCGGCTTCATCAACGCCAGCCGCGCCACCCTCACCACCGGCGCGCCCATCGTCAGCGGCGGCAACCTCGAAGGCTATCTCGTCGAACGCGGCAAGGTCACCGTGCGGGGCGACGGGCTGGATGCCGGCCGCGCCGACTACGCCGACATCATCGCCCGCGCCGTCGAGGTCAACGCCGGCATCTGGGCCCGGCAGTTGCAGATCACCGCCGGCGCCAACCGCGTCGATGCCGAGCATGGCGCCGTCACGCCCGTTCCCGGCAGCGGTCCGGCGCCCGCCTTCGCCATCGACGTGGCCAGCCTCGGCGGCATGTACGCCGACAAGATCGTGCTCGTCGGCACCGAAGCCGGTCTCGGCGTGCGCAACGCCGGCTGGATCGGCGCCGGCGCCGGCGAGGTCGTCGTCACCGCCGACGGGCGGCTCACCAACAGCGGCAGCCTCGTCGCGACGAGCCATGTCGGTGTCGATGCCGGCGCCGGCATCGCCAACAGCGGCACCGTTTATGCGCAGGGCGACCTGACGCTGGCCACGCGCGGCAACATCGACAACATCGGCGGCCTGATCGCCGCCGGCAACAACGCCACGCTCGCCGCCAGCCAAATCAGCGGCGATGCCGCATCCGTCTTCGCCGCCGGCCTCAACGCCGACGGCAGCCTCGCCGCCACCGGCAAGCTCGACCTCGCCGCCAGCGAACAAGTGACTGCGCACGGCCAGCAAGTCGCCGGCGGCGACCTCGCCATCAGTGCGCGCCGTCTCGACCTCGCCGACAGCCGGAACAGCGCGCAGAACATCGCGCTCACCGCCGGCGCCGGCGACCTCGACCTCTCGCGCGCCACCACGGTCGCTTCCGGAACGCTGACGGCGCAGGCCGCGCAAGCCTTGATCCACGACGCAGCCCGCAGCAGCGCCGAAGGCGACATCCGCCTCATCGGCGAACGGCTGCAAAACCATCAGGGCCGCATCGGCGCCGGCGGCGCGCTGCGCGTCGGCGTCGGCGGCAGCGTCGACAACAGCGACGCCCTGCTGTTCGGCACCGGCCCCGTGCGCATCGATGCGGCAAGCCTGGACAATCGCGGCGGGCAAATCCAGGGCGCCGACGACGTTACCGTGCAAACGGGCGGCGCAATCGACAACCGGGCCGGCCTGATCCGTTCCGGCAAGGCCGTCGCACTGACGGCAGCGAGCGTCGACAACACTGCCACGCTTGCCACCGGCCAAGGCATCGAAGGCCAATCGGTCTCGCTCACGGCCAGCGACATCGGCAACGCCGGCGGCGCCCTGCGCGCAACCGCCAACCTCACCCTCTCCGCTGACCGCTCGCTCGACAACGCCGGCGGCCTGCTCTCGTCCGGCGACACGCTGGCCATCGCCGACAGCAGCGCCGCCGGCCGCAGTCTCGCCATCGCCAACGCCGGCGGCACGATGATCGCCGACAAGCTCGTTACCATCGACGCCGCCAGCCTCGCCGGCCCGGGTGAAATTCTTGGCCTGCAGGACCTGGACGTGAAGCTCACCAGCGACACCGCCCACAACGGCAGTCTTGTTGCGAACCGAAACATGCGCTTCGAGACCGCCGGCATCCTCGACAATAGTGGGCTAATGGAAGCCGGCAACGCGCTCACCGTCACCGCCGGCACGTTGAACAACGCGGCCACTGGTACGCTCAAGGGCAACACGCTGCAGCTTACCGCCACCGACGTTAACACCCTCACCAACCGTGGTCTTATCAGCGGCACCGACACCCGCATTGATACGGTCACGCTCAACAACCTCGGCACCGGTCGCATCTACGGCGACACGGTATCGATCGCCGCAACGACGCTCACCAACGAGGCCGAAGGAGGAAACGCCCCAACCATCGCCGCCCGCAGCCGTCTCGACCTCGGCATCACGACCCTCGCCAACCGTGACGGCGCCCTCATTTTCAGCGCCGGCGACCTGGCCATCGGCGGTGCCCTCGACGCCAACCGCCACGCCACCGGCCGCGCCACCAGCGTCGAGAACACCGGCGCCGGCATCGAATCGATCCGCGACCTGATGATCGACGCTACCAGCTTCGTGAACCAGCGCCGCACCCTCGCCATTGCGCGCGAGGTCTATCAGGCGGATGGCGCCAGCAGCCGTTCCTGGACCCGCTGCGACAACCCGCCCAAGTGCAGCTACTGGACCGACATGGTCGAAACCACGGCGCAGTACCTCGACGAAGTCGACACCGCGACCTCGGCCCCGGCCGCCTTCATCCGCGCCGGTGGCAACGCGACGCTTGCCGTCGGCGACCTCATCAACCGCTACAGCCGCATCGAGGCCGGCGGTGACCTCGCGCTCACCGGCAACACCCTGACCAACGAAGGCGCCGAACTCTACCGGCGCACCGATGTGATCACCAAGGAACACCGCTGGCATTACAAGAACGGCCTGAAAGACCACGGTGTTTTTGTCTATGCCAGCAGCACCAGCGCCCTGGCCGACACCGTGCCGGCCATCATCAGCGCTGGCGGCCTGCTCACCGGCAGCTACACCGACCGCATCGACAACGTCGTCATCCGCCAGGCCACCGCACCGACCGCAGCAGGCTCCGGCGCCACGGTGCCGGCCATCGCCGTCGGCGGGGCGGGCAGCGGCGCCGGCAGCATCGGCCGCGTACCGGTCGGCAGCGGGCAGTCGGTGGTCAGTGCCAATCCCGACTTGTCGGTGCCGGCGAACAGCCTCTTCCATCAAACCACCGACCCGGCTACGCGCTACCTGATCGAAACCGATCCGCGTTTCGCCGGCTACCGCAACTGGCTCACCAGCGACTACATGCTGGCGCAGCTTGGCCTCGACCCGGCGCAGACGCAAAAGCGCCTCGGCGACGGCTTCTACGAACAGCGCCTGATCACCGAACAGATCGGCCAGCTTACCGGGCGGCGCTTCCTCACTGGCTACGCCAACGATGAACTGCAGTACCAGGCGCTGATGGAAGCCGGCGTCACTTTCGCCCAGACCTGGCAGCTGCGACCCGGCGTGGCGCTCTCCGCCGAACAGATGGCGCAGCTCACCAGCGACATCGTGTGGCTGGTCGAGAAGGAAGTCGCCGGGCAGAAGGTGCTGGTGCCGCAGGTCTATGCACGCCTGCAGGACGGCGACCTCGTTCCCTCCGGCGCCCTGCTCGCCGGGGCGTCGGTCGATCTTGAGACGGCGGGCGACCTGATCAACAGCGGCCGGATTGCCGGCCGCCAGGTGGTGGCGCTCACTGCCGAAAACATCCGCAACCTCGGCAGCAGCGTGGCCGGCAAGGATATCTTCGCCGCCGCCACGACCGACCTCAACATCCTTGGCGGCAGTTTCACCGCAGAAAACCGGCTGGTCGCCACTGCCGGGCGCGACCTCACGGTCGAGAGCAGCACCGTCGATCTTGCCTACCGGGTACCGGGCGAGAACGGCCGCGTGCGCCGCACCGACATCAGCCGCGTGGCCGGCCTCTACGTCACTGGCGCCAACGGTACCCTGCTGGCAAGCGCCGGGCGCGACCTGTCGCTGCTGGCCGCCGCCATTGTTAACGCCAACCCGACGGCGGCTGGCCCGAGTGGCGGCACGACCATTCTCGCTGCCGGCAACAACCTGACGCTCGGCACGGTAACCGAGACCCGCGACGCCGCAACCAGTACCAAAAAGACCCGCTGGAGCGAATCGGCGAGCAGCGAAGTCGGCAGCAGCATTCAGACCACCGGCGACCTGACGCTGACCGCCGGCAACGACCTCGCGGCGAGAGCCGCCACCGTACAGACGGGCGGCGCCATCGACGCCCACGCCGGCAACGACCTCACCATCGAAGCCGGCGAAGCCAGTTACGCCTCCGACTATTTCCGCAAGCGTTCGAGCGGCGGCTTCCTCTCGAAGAAGAGGAGCACGCTCCACAACACCAGCGAAAGCACCACGGCGATTGCCAGAACCTTCTCCGGCGACAGCGTGACGCTGGTGGCGAACAGGGACATCCAGATCAAGGGCAGCAACGTGGTGGCCACCCACGACACCACCCTCATCGCCAGCCGCAAGCTCGCCATCGAAGCCGCGGCCGAAAGCCACAACGAAACGCATTTCAGCAAAACGAAGCAATCCGGCGTCTTCAGCTCCGGCGGTGTCGGCTTCACCCTCGGCAAAAAACAGCAGAGCACCGACCGGCAGACCGACGCCACGCTGGCCGCGAAGAGCACCGTCGGCAGCCTCGAAGGCAACGTCCTGCTGCTCGCCGGCGAGACTTACAAACAAGTGGGCAGCGATGTCATCGCCGTGCAGGGCGACATCGACATCGCCGCGCAGACCGTGGACATCGTCGAAGCCAGGCAGGCGAGCCGCAGCCGAGCGGAACAGAAGTTCAAGCAATCGGGGCTGACGGTGTCGGTGTCCAGTCCGGTGATCACGGCGGTGCAAACCGTGGGGCAGATGAGCCGGGCGGCGAGCCGCACGCAGGACGGCCGGATGCAAGCGCTGGCCGCAGCCAGTGCGGCACTGGCGGCGAAGAACGCCTATGACGCGGTGCAGGCCGGGCAGGCCATCAAGGACGGCAACCTGGCGGACCAGGCCGGGGGCGTCTCGCTCACCGTCAGACTGGGTTCATCGAAGAGCAAGAGCACGAGCGCACAGGCTAGCGATACGGCCGTGGGCAGCACGATGGCTGCCGGGAACGATGTGACCATCCTCGCCACGGGCGCGGGAGAACAGAGCGACCTGACCATCCGGGGCAGCGCGGTGAGCGCCGGGCGGCACGTCGGTCTGGCTGCCGAAGACGAAATCAGGCTGCTGGCGGCGGCGAACACCGGCAGCAGCCAATCGAGCAGCCAGAGCGGCAGCGCGAGTATCGGCGTGAGCGTGGGGCTGGGCACGCAGGGGACGGGCTGGTCGGTGATCGCTGGGGCGAGCCGAGGCAAGGGCAACGCCGATGGGCAGGATGCCGCCTGGATAAACGCCAAAGTCAGTGCCGGCGGCACGGCGAGCCTGGCATCGGGGACCGACACCACGCTCAGGGGGGCGGTGGTCGAGGGCGAACGGGTCGTGGCCGCGGTGGGCGGCGATCTCGCCATCGAGAGCTTGCAGGACACCAGCGCCTATCGCAGCCGGGAGAGGAATGCCGGCTTCAGCGTGAGTATTCCGATCAGCGGCGCGGGCTTTGGCGGGGGCGTCAATACTGAGAAGACGAAAGTTGACAGCATCTACGCAAGTGTCAATGAGCAGTCCGGCGTTCAGGCCGGGGATGGCGGCTTCCAGATCGACGTCCGGGGCAACACCGAACTCAATGGTGCCGTCATCGCCAGCACGGACAAAGCCATCCAGCAAAACCTGAACAGCCTGACGACGGGGACCCTGACCGCTTCGGACATTGCGAATCGCTCTGTGGCCACCGCCAGCAGCAGCGGCTTCGGAATCGACAGCAGCATGCTCACTCAAGGCAAATACGGCATCGCCAAGGCGGTGATCGGCAATGCCTTGAACAACGCCAACGAGTCGGCCAGCAGCAGCGGCCAGACCCGTAGTGCGGTAAGTGAGGGCACCGTCACCATCGCCGATCAACAGAGACAGCGGGAGCTGACCGGGAAGACCGCCGAGGAAACCGTGGCGAGTCTGAACCGCGACACCACAAACGCCAATACCCCCGTCCAGAGGCAGGATGTGGAGCGGATGCGCAAGACTGTGGAGGCGGAGTGGGCGATCAAAAACGAAGCGGTCAAGCAGATCGCTGTCCTTACCGACGAGTCTTACCGGGTGATGTTCAAGGAAAAGCCCCGATTCTATAAAGTCTCCTGCCCGGCGGGCGTAGACTGCACCGCCCATCCCGAAAAGGCCGAGGCCAAACCCGTCACTGGTACCCCCGAAGAGATACAAATTGAACTCGCCAAGGCCGAGGCAGGCGCGGTGCTGGCGATCAACGGCATCCTCAACCCGCTGGAGCGGGCCGCGCAGCTCGTCATGCAGAATGCCGAGCCGGTTAGGGATAGTAGTGGAAATGAAAGCAAACCCTCCACCCTCTATCTGATGCACTACATTCCCGCCAACAACGGCATTAGCGAGATGTTGATCGGTTTCTACGAGACGAAAATGGCCGCAACCTTCGGCTACACCAACCAGGACTACGCTTATGCTGATACCTTGCAGGCACGGGGTGAGGAGGCGACCGTCAGCCTCGGACACAGCCGCGGAACGGCAGTGCAGATGAATGCCAATCAGATCAACGCCGAGCGCGGCTATACCAACGAGAACTTTTTTGTGCGCGGTGTCGGCGGCGCTGTCGGGGCGCAGGAATATATCGATGCGGCGGCCAAGGTGATTGGCAATGAAGACAAGGTTAAAGACAACATTACCTACAACTATTTCCCTCACGATCCTGTCCCGGTCGTGGCGGGCGGGAATCCGGGTGTACTAAGCCTGACGGAGTTTTGGCGCGTAATGACCATTAGCAACAGCGTCCATAGCTGTTACGGCACAGGGGCTGCCGGGTGTCGGCAGGTCGAAATTCTGTCGTCGAATGCTCCGCAGGGTGCCGTGCAAGACAACAGCAGTCTGATTCGCTACAAGGGTCAGATTCAGGTGGACGCGCAAGGCAATCCGGTAGAAGACATCCGAGAGTAGAAGAGGTTGTGATGCTAAAAATACCGTGCGCGCTCGCTGGAGTGACGCTAGTTCTTCTGGGGCTTTCTGCATGCGGCTCTGTGGGACAGATGCTCACAGAGAAGGAAAGAGAGGAGAGCTTGTTGCGACCGGGAGCACTTGACCCCGCCATCCCCACGAACCCCTATTATGCGAGACATACTTTCACGCTCCTAGGCCGTTATCGAGTTGGCCACGATTGGCCGAACCTTGGGCGGAGTTGCCAATACGGTGGGTCCTACTCGGGAAAGCCTCCCGGGATTGGCTTAAAACTATTTGACAGCTTGGGCGAAATCTATGAGGAGGATGGCAAGACGTACTACCTAACGGATAAGAGTTATGCCACGATTAATCCGAAAACGGGAACCTTCTGGCGTACAAATCTCGACCGTTTCGTTCGCCCGTTCTACAAGCGGCAGATTCCCGAATTCGATTCGGCGAACAAGAAAACCGGTCGCATGGTCGAGAAGGAGGAAACAGGACTTACACCTGTTTGCTTCGAGGCTTGGGTGGGGACGCGACACGCGATCACTATAATGCTTTACAAGCGGACCTTGACCGAATGGCAGGCCGCCTTGAACCAGTGGAGCCAAGGTTCCTATGTCAGTTCGGATGCCAAACATTTCAGCGAGATCGTTTCCGGCAACAGGTGGCACGTTTACCTCGTCCCTTTGAAGCCACGCATGGCAAACCGCATTGCCGGTCCCTATGAATTGCGAATCCTGCCCATCGGCACAACCGATTACACATTGGCAATCGAGTTGGGAGCGAATCAAGAATCCCTTCAACACCCCGAAACTCACGCCAAGTTCAAGGCTATGTTCCGCCACCTGATCGAGTCGGTTCGCGTCGAACCGCTCACGCCGCGGACCGAGGTGGAACACGAGGCGCTGAAACAGCGCGCCCTCGCCCTGACACTTCAGCAGTGCAAGCAGTACAAGGAGCCGACGCCCTGGTGCCGCCAGCTTCTGCAACAACCATGACCCAGCCAGGAGTCTATCCATGCGCGGAAAAATCAAACCGCTCGCTTTGCTTCCCGCCCTCGTTCTTGTTGGCTGTGTCACGCTATCCGGCACGTATGAACTCAAGGCCTACGATAACGCCGGCAAGCCAATCCTGACGCACACACGCATGATTGCGGAAGGGAACGGCATCTACACCGTCCGAAACGCCATCTGCATGACGCATCCCGCCGCAACGGTGACCGTCACCGACGTTCGAACCAAGCAGGAACTTGCAAGCGAAAGCCCCCATCGTTGCCGGTGATCCGATGCGGTCTATGGCTTCTGATCACGTCCTCTCGCAGCGCATGAGCGGTGCGATCCAAGACGGCTCCCATATCGACCGCATCGCCGGGCTCTACGCCAACCGCGGCCTGATCGACGGCGCCGACACCCGCATCTACGGCGATACCCTGTCCACTGCCACCGCCACCCTCAACAACGATGCCGAGGCCGGTATGGCGCCGGTGATTGCCGCGCACCACCGTCTCGACATCGGCGCGCGCGACATCCTCAACCGCGAGCACGCCCTTGTGTTCGGCGCCGGCGACCCGGGGCAGATTCTTGCCGGCGGCGCCCTGCGCATCGAAGCCGACACGCTCGTCAACGACAAGAGCTACATCGTCGCCGGCGGCGCGCTCACCGGCGCGATCCCCACCCTCGCCAACCTCGAAGCGAGCGGCACGCGCAGGCAGACCGATACGGGCACGGCCCATCTCTTTTTCCCGGACACCCGGCACGACGATACCGACCACAACGCCTACGGTTACGCCCCGGCGTCGGCGGCAGCGCCGACGGCGCCGCGAGTGCCAGCACGGGCATCGGCAGCGGCAGCGCCGTGCCGCGCATCACGCGCGTCGACCTGCCCGGCGCCGCGGGTGGCGCGGATACTGCCGTCGCGACGATGCGCCCGACCGGCACGCTGCCCACCGGCAGCCTCTACCGCAGCAACCCCGATGCCGGCCACCCGCTGGTCGAGACCGACCCGCGTTTCGCCGGCTACCGGCAGTGGATCAGTTCCGACTACATGCTCGCCCAACTCGGCCTCGACCCGGCCGCCGTGCAAAAGCGCCTGGGCGACGGCTTCTACGAACAGCGTCTCGTCACCGAACAGGTGGCCCAGCTCACCGGCCGCAGGTTCCTCGCCGGCTTCGCCGACGACGAAGCCCAGTACCGGGCCCTGATGGCCGCCGGCGCGACCTACGCCCGGGACTGGCAGCTCATCCCCGGCGTGGCCCTCTCCGCCGAGCAGATGGCGCAGCTCACCACCGACATGGTGTGGCTGGTCGAGCAGGACGTCGTCCTCGCCGACGGCCGCACGCAGAAGGTGCTCGCCCCGCAGCTCTACGCCCGCGTGCGCGAGGGCGACGTGGACGGCTCGGGCGCCCTGATTGCCGGGCAGGATATCGAACTGAACCTGACGGGCGATCCTTCGACAGGCTCAGGAGGGACTCTGACCAACCTCGGCACTATCGCCGGGCGCAACCTCGTCACCTTGAGCGCCGAGAACATCCGCAACCTGGGCGGGCGCATTACCGGCGCCGACACGTATCTCGCCGCCCGGCAGGACATCGAGAACCGGGGCGGCAGCATCGAAGGCGCCGACCGCCTCACCGTGCTGGCCGGGCGCGACCTCAGGGTCGAGAGCACGACGCGCGGGAGCCAGAGCGCCCAGGGCACGCGCACGAACCTCGACCGCGTGGCCGGCCTCTATGTGACGAACCCCGGCGGCACCCTGGTGGCCGCCGCCGGACGCGACCTCGACCTCATCGCCGCCGCCCTCATCCAGGCCGCCCCCACCGCCGCCGGCACTTCTTCCCCCTCTCCCCTCGCGGGAGAGGGGGAAGGTGTTGAATTGCACGTAGGATTGACCCATTTGTTCAGGTTTCTCTGACCCACCCTCTTCGCCCTGGAAGCGCCGCCGCGCCTCATTCCACGTCGCCGATGTTGGGTCAGTCAGAAATGCAAATGCGGGTCAAACGAAGGAAAAAATTGACAGGTAGGTTTCCTATGCTGCCGGCGTGCCCTCGACGAACATCGTCAGCGTTCCCGGTTCCAGCGTCGTCCAGGCTTCGTTGTCGGTGAGCGGGGCGGTGGCGACGAGGGCGACGCGGTCGTCGGGCGTGGTCACTTCGCTGAAATCCACCGTGACGTCCTGGTCCTTCAGGTGGGCGACGGCGAACGGCGCCTGGCGCACGATGTAATGGAGTTTCGTCTCGCAGTGGGCGAACAGGCAGTCGCCGTTGGAGAGCAGGTAGTTGAACTCGCCGTGGGCGGCGATTTCAAAAGTCAGTCTCCGCAATACGGCGAAGAGCGCCTCGCGCGAGGGCGGCGCGTCGAAGTGCGCGCGCAGGTTCTGCAGCAGCCAGCAGAAGGCGCGCTCGAAGAAGGCGATGCCCCAGCCATCGCGGCGCACGTCGGTCAGCCCGCCGCGCGTGTGGAAGCCCTCGAAGGAGAAGCAGATGTCGGTCGGCGTGTTGCAGTTCATGCCGAGCAGTTGGCACATGGTTGGAACCTGTCAGTAGCCGGCGCCCTTGAGCAATGCGTCCAGGCTCCCGGCGGAATAGCCGTTGAGCGTCCGGCTGCCGGCGACGATCAGCGGCACGCCGCGGCCGCCCTTCTGGCGGAACTCCCTTTCGTAGGATTCGGACGTCGTCACGTCGCGCTCGGTGTAGAGAATGCCGCGCCGGCCCATGTGCGCCTTGGCCGCGGTGCAGTAGCCGCAGGTGGGCGTGGTGTAGATGACCAGTGCCAGCCTTTGATTCTGTGGTACCAAGGCTTTCCTTGCCGCTGCGGCAACCGGCTTGCCGGATGAATTCAGCACGGGCGTGCCGGAATAGGTGTTGATGGCGGCGGTGACCGGGCGGGCCTTCGCCTCGGCCGGCGGACGGTCGCCGTAATGCGTCCGCCCCTGTGCGTCCACCCATTTGTAGGGCTGTGCGCCGGCGAGCTGGCTGGCGAGGGCGAAGGCGAGGAACAGGAGGCGGCGCGGGATCGGCATTTCAGGTACAGGCCTGACTCGATGGCGCAAGAATGCACCATCGTGCCCGCCTTGTTAACGTGAAAACACAGCGTTTGCGCCGGGCCGCCCCAAGCAAACGCGGCACGCGGCGCCAGCCGCAACCCGCTCCGCTGCCAGAAGAAGCGCTCCGTGATAAACGAGCAAAGCGAGCCGCTTGGAACCCCCCGCGAGGGGGGCGAAGGGGGGCGGGCGTTTTCATGCTGCGGGGGCGTAGCACTCGCAGCATGAAAGTCAGCCCCGCTCGGCCAGTGCGAGACGGATGCCGAGGCCGATGAACAGCACCCCGGTGGCGCGGTCGAGCCAGCGGCCGACGGCCGGCCGGCCGCGCAGCCAGCCGCCGACGGTGCCGGCGTACCAGCCGATGGCGCCGAAGATCAGCACCGTCTGCGCCGCGAACAAGATGCCAAGCAGCGCGGTCTGCGCAGCGGCGTGGCCGCGGGCAGGATCGACGAACTGCGGCAGGAAGGCGAGGAAGAACAGCGCCACCTTGGGGTTGATGGCGTTGGCGACGAAGCCGCGCAGCAGATAGGCGCGCAACGGCGTCGGATCGTTGCCGCTGCCCGCTTCGGCAGTGAAATTGGCGCCGGCGCTGCGCAGGGCCTGCCAGCCGAGCCAGATCAGGTAGGCCGCGCCGGCCATCTTGAGCGCGAGAAACGCCGTCTCCGAGGCGGCAATCAGCGCGGTGACGCCCAGCGTCGCCCACACCGTATGGGTGAAGCAGCCGAGCGCGCAACCGAGGCCGAAGCCGATACCGGCATGGCGGCCGCGCGACAGCCCCAGGCTCAGCACCGAAAGGTTGTCCGGGCCGGGCGCCAGCGTGATGAGCGCGGCGGCGAGCAGGAAGCCGGCGAGCTGCGCGAGTGAAAGATCGACCGCGATCATTTCTTGCCGGGTGCTGCTTTCAGCAAATCGAGCAGGCTGTTGCGCAAATTCGGCAGGTCGCGCTCCACCACTGCCCATACCTCGGCAGGGTCGACGATTTCGTACTGATGAATCAGCACATCGCGGAATCCGGCGATCCTGCGCCACGCTATTTGCGGAGCTTGAAGACGCAACTCCTCGGGCACGCGTTTCGCCGCTTCGCCGAGCATTTCGAAATTCCTGACAACCGCATCCACGGTTTTACGGTCGGCAAAAAACGCCTCACGCCCCTCACGACAGTAGTCGGTAACCGCATCGATGCAGTCGAGCATGTGCCGGAGGGGAACCCGTCCGTCCTTCACAAGGGCCTGGCCTCTGCCAGAATGGTTTCGCGCAGGTATTGCGAGAGGGTGCGGTCGGTGACAAGGTCAACGGATCTGCCGAGCAGGTCTTCAAGATCCTGCTTGAGGGCAACACGCTCGATCAGGCCGCGCCCCGCATCCATTTCCACAAGCAAATCGATATCGCTTGAGGAAGACTCGGTGCCGCGCGCAACCGAGCCGAAAATCCGAACGTTGCGCGCGCCGTGAGCGTGCGCAACGTTCAGGATGTCTTTCTTTCTCGGCAACAGGAGGTTTTCAAGCAGGCTCATACTGCGCGGTAGCGTCCCATAATGACCGGATTATGGCAAGGGTCGGGGTTACAGAAGCACCCTCTCGATGCCCCCGGCGTTGGCGCGCGCGACGTAGTTTTCCATCCAGTCCGGCCCGAGCAAATGCTTCGCCAGCTCGACGACGATGTAGTCGGCATCCGTGCCGGTGTCGTCGGCGTAACGGTGCAGGCCCTGCAGGCAGGACGGACAGGAGGTGAGGAGCTTCACCGGGTCATCGCCGGGCAGGCGCGCGATGCCGCGTTCGATCTCCTCCTGTTTGCGGAAGCGCACCTGGGTGGACACGTCGGGCCGCGCCACCGCCAGGGTGCCGGCCTCGCCGCAGCAGCGGTCGTTGAGGTCGACGCGGCTGCCGAGCAGCTGCGCCGCGACTTTCGTGCCGTTGTGCACCCGCATCGGGTCGTGGCACGGTTGATGGTAAAGGTAGCGCACGCCTTTCACCCCGTCGAGCTTTACCCCTTTCTCCATCAGATACTCGTGGATGTCGAGCAGGCGGCAGCCGGGGAAGATCTTGCCGAATTCGTACTTCTGCAGCTGGTCCATGCAGGTGCCGCAGGAGACGATCACCGTTTTGATGTCGAGGTAGTTGAGCGTGTTGGCGACGCGGTGGAAGAGCACGCGGTTGTCGGTGATGATCTTGCGTCCCTGGTCGGCCTCGCCCGCCGCCGTCTGCGGGTAGCCGCAGCAGAGGTAGCCGGGCGGCAGCACGGTCTGCGCGCCGAGTTCGAAGAGCATCGCCTGCGTCGCCAGGCCGACCTGCGAGAACAGCCGCTCCGAGCCGCAGCCGGGGAAGTAGAACACCGCATCGGAATCTTCATTCACCTTCCGCGCGTCGCGGATCACCGGGACGATGGCGGCGTCCTCGATGTCGAGCAGCGCGCGCGAGGTGCGCCTGGGCAGCTTGCCCGGCATCGGCCGGTTGATGAAGTGGATGATCTGCGTGCGCAGCGAAGGCTGGCCCAACGTGGCTTCGGGCTGCCGCGTGCTGCGTCCGGCGAGCCCCGACCATTTCGCCAGCCGGTAGCCCAGGCGCTGCGCCTTGTAGCCCCACTCGATCATGCCCTTGCGCATCAGCTTGAGGGTGGCCGGGTCTTTCAGGGTGAGGAAGGCCATCGCCGCCGCCTTGGCCGGCACGAACTTCTTCTGGCCCTGCTCGCGCAGGAAGTTGCGCATGGCGACGGAAACGTCGCCATAGTCGATGTCCACCGGGCAGGGCTTCACGCAGCGGTGGCAGATGGTGCAGTGGTCGGCGATGTCGTTGAATTCATCGAAATGCGCCAGCGAGACGCCGCGCCGGGTCTGCTCTTCGT
>Ga0208244_100517_pt1 | contig 35991 bp, 38 predicted proteins | sample SubbioCR12Aug_5A_FD_184828 | JGI IMG/M metagenome (GOLD analysis project Ga0208244, IMG submission 184828) | Serpentinite rock and fluid subsurface biosphere microbial communities from McLaughlin Reserve, California, USA - CR12Aug_5A (SPAdes) | ecosystem: Environmental > Terrestrial > Deep...
CTTTGCTCGTCAGTCAATACCAGAGCCGCTCGCTCACTTCTACGTGCCATGATAACCCTCAATTTGAATAAATATGAGGATCATGACAATTCAGGGCATATTTGTAAACTAATTAATGGGACGATCTACTAGTCAAGAATCGTCTCGATTGAGCTTAACGTTGGAGTTAGAGTTATATCACGCAGATACAGCATACTATGATTGAAGCATTGCTTGGACATTATTGATAAGTGACATCAATTCCTTGCAAAAAGCAAATACCGGTGTACCGTTGTTTCTTTTGTAGCCAAAATAAAAATCTTCCGGGAGATTCTTACCTGTTCTCTTAATTGTAAGAGGGTAATGATGTGTGTTTCCTTTGCGTAATTCGTAAAGCTTCATGGTTATTGGATGACTTCCACTGGTTTTTATAAATCTGGGATTTTTAGGATTCTGAATAATATTGACGTAACGACGCAAAATCACCAAGGCTTCTGAATCCTCCACTGATTCACCCGTCGAGGGGTCAGAAAAGCCATGAAAAGCCCACATGGCCCTAATTTCAAAATAGCTGTACGCAGCGCCAAAGAAAGCACTAATTAACCACCGGAAATGCTGGACATTGGTTTCAGTAGATGCCAGAGTAAAAAAATATTCACATTCAGCAATCTTGTCATCTGGATCTGCGATTGCGTCAAGATCGATCAAATCGAGCCAGCTATCGAATTTGTTAGGACTATCGTCACTCATTTGAAAAGGAGCGTTTTATTGACAACTTCATTTTGAAATTGTCAATGGGCAAAGCTGCGTTGAGCCGATGGTTTGGACGGTTTCGCTTCCTAAGCAGCTGTAAACGCAATTCTTGTTTAATCCAGAAGTCCATTCCCGCTCCTTAAAGCAAGTGAATCCGCCACCAGAGTATGACTGTTGTTGTGTTCTGGTGTTTGCTATCTGTTGTTGAGTATACAGTGCCTGCTCCCTATACTGTATGGCATTAAAGCGTTGCAGTCTCGCAGCATCAAATTCAGCGTATGAGATTTGCTTTCGATCCAGACGTTCAGCAAGGGCAATGCAGTACGCATGGTATTCCTCATCGTCTTGGTCGTATTTCCATGTTGTATCAAGGTCAGTTCTACCAGCAAAATACATGTCTAGATCACGTGTGTTTGTTGCAGCTTGAACCCACGAGATTTCACCCGATGCAGCTTTTTGTTCGATTTTGGCCTTTTCTACATCAAAAGCATTTTGGACCCATCGATTGTCCAAACCCAGACCAAGACCGGTGCATGCTGTCAATTTACAAAGCAAGAAAATTATGAGGAGCTGTTTAAGCATGGTTTACCTCTAACTACAATTTGATATCCCAAATTACGCAAATTATTGCGTAATAGTTGAATCCGCGCATATCCTTACCTCAAAGGCATCGACCTTTAAGGTAAATCGCGCGATTAGATTATCGAACCTTATCCATCATGCCTTTGACTGCCTGCAGCAAATCGGCAGGCAGCACGACAGTTTTGGCATTATCCGATTCAGCCAGCTGGCGCATGGCTTCAATGTATTTTTCACCCAATAAAAAGGTAACCGGCAACTCGTTGTCTTTAACGGCAGCAGTAACGCTTTCAATTGATCGGGCACTGGCTTCGGCCAATACCACCTTAGCTTTTGCATCTCGAAGCGACGCCTCAAGACGGCCTTCTGCTTCCAGAATGGCGGCCTGTTTCGCACCTTCCGCCCGTGTTACAGCAGCCCGGCGCTGCCGTTCTGCGGCACTTTGTTCTTCCATGGAAGCCTGCATGGTTTTTGAAGGGTTGATGTCCTGAATTTCGACGGTTTTCAGTGTAATGCCCCAGTCGGAAATGTCATCGGAAATTCCGGCTTTCAGCTTTTCTTTGATCATGTCCCGGGAAGAAAGCGCGGAATCCAGCGCCATTTCTCCGATAATAGCCCGCAGTGCAGTCTGTATCAGCTTTTGTATGGCCAATTCATAATCTTCAACACCGTAGACCGCTTTTTCCGGCGAAACGATATTGATATAGGCAATCGCGTTAGCCACAATGACCGCATTATCCTGTGTGATAACTTCCTGAGCAGGAATATCCATCACGATATCTTTGGTGGTTATCCTGTGTGTTACCGAATCGATATAAGGCACAATAAAATTCAATCCCGGCGTCAATGTGCAGTAGTATTTTCCCAGCCGCTGAACGATATGCTTATATCCCTGGGGAACGACACGAACACCCTTGAAAAGGGTGATAACGACCAAGCCGACAAATGCTGCCGCAATATATAAACCTTCCATTTGATGCTCCTCAATTAAACAGTGTTTGAATTGGATTTGGATGCGCTGACAATCAGCGTATTACCTGAAATCTCGCGGACAATAACCCGGCTACCCGGATCCACAGCGTCCTCGCAAATGAATTGCCACTCGTCATTCCCAAGAATAGGGATAGGAAACCGTAAGGTTCCGCGGCCTGCATGAACGCCGTTACACTCGATAACCAGGCCGGTCTGGCCAATCATTGATTCTTTGGCCATGCCTGACAATGATTTTGTTTTAAAACTAGGCGATATCCATTTAAACCAGGCCCAAACATTGATCAAAGCCAGGATGACCCAAAGCAGCAACTGACCCGATAACGGCATGGGCACGAAATACAAGAACGCGCCCACCACGACCGCACTGAGCCCGAACCACAGTAAAATAAAGCTGGGTAACAAAATTTCACCGCAGGCAAGAACTAATCCCAGCACAATCCAATGCCAGTAAGCAATGTGAGCATTTAACCATTCAAACATTTGTATGCCTTTGTGATGAGGTTAGGTAACGGCTTGAATTATAGACTAAAAATGAGACCGGCTTTTCCCCTTTACACTATAGCCTTTTTTAATCCGTAATTCGGAAATAGCCGCTTTCAGCAAGCTAAGATCCTTACCGGAGGGCTTTTTTCCGTAGCGATACCGGATAAACAAACCGGTAATCCTATCCACAGGCCCGGCAAGTTCCGGAGAAACTGACTTGATCCGTCCGGCATAATCCTGAGGTCCCTCACCGGCTCTGATAACCAAACCTGTTGCTGCCATTTTTTTACAGAAACGGGCGTATAGTTGCAGCGCTTTATCCTTGGGCTTTTGCCTTTGCCGGAACAAATACCCACTCAATACCGCCGTAAAAACCGCTATCCCGGCGATCAGCCAGTAAATCATTTTGTTCAGACCGGAAATGCCCAAAGAAGCCAAAAACTTCAATTGATTAGCCGAATGGTAGTTGATGACCCAGCGCTGCCAAGAATAATCGAGACTACGCCAAAGTTCACGCGTTGTTTTTAACCACTCGAAAGATCCTTGCAAATTGCGGCGTGGCACCAATTGAGCCAGTTCATACCCAAACTGCTGCTGAAAATAACTGGTTTGATCGATTCGTTCCGGGGCAACGGCTGCAGTCGGGTCATATCTCACCCAACCCCGGCCTTTAATCCAGACTTCAGCCCAGGCATGCGCATCGGCCTGCCTGATTTCCAAAAATCCTCCAACTTCATTTAATGTGCCGCCTTGATAACCGGTCACCACGCGAGCAGGAACGTTAGCCGCACGCATCAGGTAAACAAAGGCGGCCGCATAATGGCTGCAAAAACCGGTGCGTGTTTCGAAAAGGAAGGTCTCTACCGGGTTATTTTCCATCAACGGCGGTCTCAATGTGTAGCTGAATCGCTCTTCTCTAAAATGCCGCATGATGTTGCCGACAAATTGTTCCGTTGACAGCGTGCCGCTTTGTAAATCTGCAATCAAGCGTCTGATTTTGGGTGATGCAGCCCCCGGCATCTGGGTATTTTTTACCCACTCATCTTCCTGCAATTGTCCCGTATTATAAAGAAGCGACGATGTCAGTTGATATTCACTGCGTTTATCAGGCGCTTTACGCGTCAACATTTGATAATCAGCATTTTGAAAAAGCTCGTCCGAAAACTCCGAAGGCATATCCAAAGCATACACCCAGGGCTTGTCTTGCGGCTCCATTAACAGCGTGTAACGGTAGACATCGCCGTTAAATTCAGAAACTGATGGCGTCATACCCGAACCCTGATGACGTCCTTGCGTCCAGCGTTTGCCGTCCGTATAAGAAAAGACCGGCCCCCGCCAGTAAAGCGAAGCAACCGGCGGAATTGTGCCTGTAAATTTGACCCGGAATGCCAGTTCATCAGAAAGCCCCAGGTCACTGATAGAGCCTGGTTCCATGCTGTCTTTCAAGCCAGTCATCGCTCTATTCGGGTCTTCAAACAACAGCCACCGGGGGGCTTCTACCCGCGGAAAAAAGACAAAGATGATCAATGTCAACGGCAAGGCCTGCATCAAAATCGTCATCGCCTTCTTTAGTGATGCCTTAATATTGGCATGACGGCTGTTGATCATGACCATTGCGGCCAACAGCACACTGCAGACAAAAACGATGTAAGCCGCCATGAACATGCTTTGTTCGTAAAGAAACTGCGAAGCGGCAACAATAAAGGCAAGATAAGCGATTAAATAGATATCACGCTGGCGTTTGACTTCCATCAGTTTTAACGACAGCGCCGTCATGAAAAGACTCGTGCCGGGGTCTCGCCCCAACCAACCTAAATGTTGCTGATAAAGCAGGGCAAGACCGGTAAAAGTAAGCGCATACAGTAAAATTTTCCCAGGTAGCCAGCGTTGATACCAAATCCCGATAAACCGCCAGATCAGTATGATGAAGAAAAAAATCACCAAAGGGCTGGGGAGATGGTTGCTGTGTGGCAAGGCAATCAAACCGATGGCAGTCAGCAAGAAGACAAAGAGGGTGCGGTTGGCTAGAACATCCATAGTCGGCTTATTTTAAAAGAGCGCAAGCGCTTCCAGACATTTTAACTGATGGGTTTTGCCGTGATCGGGCGGTAGGCGAATTCCAGGGACGGTCAAACCATAGATCAATCCCTGCTGTTCGGCATCCAGAACCCACCGGCAAAGTTGACTGAGCCTGTCTTCCACTGACCCTGACGTTTCTTCGTAATCCAGCCATAACTCAGAACCTTGTGTGCCGCTGTATTGCTTGACTAATAAACCTTGTTGTTTGGCAAACGCCTTCCAGTGAATACTTTTTATCGAGGCGCCCGGGTAATAGGTCTGAACCCCTGCAAAGTCATCAACACCTCGTTTTGTGTTACCTGAAATGGCTGCTCCGCTCAGTGTTTGGGGTAAAGGCAGCGGATATTGCCAAGGCTTGGGATAAACCAGCGTTTTCAAATTAAATCTTAGCGGCGACCAGGCTCTGAATAAGCCCAGCGGGTAAAAACTGAAACAGGTAATTGTGTTCGCATAATGCCATCCACGCTGCGATGTCCGGGTTTGAAGTCTTACCTGACTGTTGCTGAAGGGCGCCATATCAAGGCTTAGGGTACTTTCCAGCGACAGTTGCACCTGCGTTCTGGCCGTTGCAGTTTGATTGTAAATCAGCACTTCAAATGCCGCGTCTTCTCCTGCAAACACCGGTGCGCTGTGTCCTTGTTGCAATACCAGCCCGGACAGTGATTGATAGCTATGCAATATGGTGACAAAAAAAATGCTGGCCAGTAAAAAGGTCAGCAAATAGGCCAGATTATTGTTGTAAACAAATGAGATCAACAACAACAGAAAAATCAGAATGACAAAACCGAATCCGGGAGCTGACGGCAAAATAAAGATTCGCCGTTGATTGAGCTCAATCGGCCCATCAACCGGTTTCTCGCCACGAAAGAACCGGCTGAAACGAAAACGGTCTTTTAAACTGAGCGAATTCAAAACACGGGGACATTTTCAAGAATGGGCGCAACGATAGCGTGTGAATCGTGACTGCCGGATTTAAGTCTATGTCCTGCCACAGACGGCAATACAGCTTGCACATCTTCAGGCAGAACGGCGTCACGGTTGGTCATATACGCCCAGGCTTTGGCGGCATGAAGCAAGGCAATTCCGGCTCTGGGCGAGAGACCGGCAGCATAATCCGGGCTGATGCGCGTGTATGCGATGATGCCTTGCAGATAATCCAGCAAGGCATCGGACACATGCACATCAATAACCTTTTGCTGAATAACGGAAAGCTGCTCAGCCGACATGTGTGCAGTCAGCTTTTCAATCAGGCTTCGTCGGGAAAGCCCCTTCAGTAATTCACGTTCGGCCTGATGGTCCGGATAACCCAGTTCTATCCTCATCAAAAAACGGTCCAGTTGAGATTCGGGCAACGGAAAGGTGCCTAATTGATGAGAAGGGTTTTGCGTTGCAATAACAAAAAAGGGTGTGGGCAGCGGGTAGGTCTTGCCTTCGACGGTCACTTGCTGCTCTTCCATCGCCTCTAACAGCGCGCTTTGCGATTTGGGCGTTGAGCGATTAATTTCATCGGCCAGCACCATCTGGTTAAAAATGGGGCCCGGATGAAACTTGAACGTGTGATTATCGACATCAAAAATAGACGCGCCAATAATATCGGAAGGCAGCAAATCACTGGTAAATTGTATGCGTTGATAATTCATACCCATCAAAATTGCCAGCGTATGAGCCAAAGTGGTTTTGCCTACTCCCGGTATATCCTCAATCAGCAGATGCCCTTTGCAGAACAGACAGCAAACAGCCAAACGAACCTGAAGAGACTTGCCGAGAATGATCTGATCGGCACGGGATAGTAATTGATTAATGAGCGTATGCATAAATTCACGGGTCCACGATACGGTTCTGTGCTGCAAAACAGATCGCAGCACCACCGTTCAGTTAGGATTTAATTTTAGTTATTGACTATAGCAGGATGAACAAAAACCGCTTATTTCTGAGCCTTGTTTGTCTTTTTTCTGCAGGATTAGTTTTAAAATCGAAACTCACTTACTCGTTAAGCCTGTGGTATCCTCTTTGGCCAGGAACTTAAATCGGCAGCCCTAATAGCGGCTGCCAGAAAGATGGATTTAAATGACGTAATTATTCAGGTTGGGTTGCATGCTTTTCGCAACCCAACAAGTAACGCCATGACATTGCAATGTTGGGTTGGCTAGCGCCAACCGCAACCTATACGGAGTATGACCTTCGTTTTGTTGCTCCACTGAATAGTTACTAAATAACAAGCGTTAAAAGGTGCCCCAGTGACAGAATCCGACGATATTCGCTCAACTTTAATCGATATGCTGGAAGAACTTGATGATCGTTTGGCAAAAATTACCGATGACGTTAAACATACAGAGGAACCTTTAGCCAAAGATTCAGAAGAACAAGCGATACAGGTTGAAAACGATGAAGTTTTAGATTAAAGGGGTAATTCAACCCGCGCTGAAATTGATCAGGTCAAACGCGCAATAGCAAAGCTTGAACAGGGACACTATGGAAACTGCGAGACTTGCGGAAAACCCATCGCTAAAGAGCGCCTGAAAATAGTGCCATTTGCCCGTTTATGCGTTAGTTGTGCTGAAAAATCCGAAGAATAAACCTGTGTGATTATGCTTGCACCCAAGGCAAGAAGCCTTTACCGATAGCATCGTTTGCTATGGGTAAAGGCTCCTGATTTTTATATTTGGCTTTGCGGCTGTATTTGGTTTTATCCTGAAAGACATGGGCTTTATTAAAGGTTCGCGCATGTTTGGCGACTAAGTTCAAAACCACCTCTTTGTCAGCTGGCGGGATTTTCTTGCATTTTTTCATCGGGGGATACTCCTGATAGTTAAAGGATTTCTTGGATAACCAGTCGTTACAAATTAAAATAACATTTTATCTGACCGTAAGACGCTTGTGAAATTCAATAAAAAATTCGATGTAATTGTGATAGGTGGCGGACATGCCGGAACAGAAGCCGCTCTGGCTGCTGCGCGAACCGGCGCCCAAACGTTATTGTTGACTCAAAATCTCGAAACGTTGGGACAAATGAGTTGTAATCCAGCCATAGGCGGTATAGGTAAGGGGCATTTGGTCAAGGAAATAGATGCGTTAGGCGGCATCATGGCCCGCGCCATCGATGAGTCGGGCATTCAATTCCGTATCCTCAATGCCAGCAAGGGCCCTGCCGTCAGAGCCACGCGAGCCCAGGCAGACCGAAACCTTTACCGACTTGCGATACGGAAAGCACTGGAAAATCAACCAAATCTGGCGTTGTTTCAACAAACCGTTGCTGATCTGATTGTCGAAAACAAACGCGTGGTCGGCGTGATCACCCAAATGGGGCTCAGTTTTCATGCCGGAGCCGTCGTTTTGACAGCCGGTACATTTTTAGGCGGAAAAATTCATATCGGCTTGCAAAACTATGCCGGGGGCCGTGCCGGTGATGCTGCATCCATTGCACTGTCAGAACGCCTGCGGGAACTGCCGTTTCGTGTCGATCGCCTGAAAACAGGCACCCCTCCGCGCATCGACGGACTGACCATTGATTACAGCAAACTCGAAAAGCAACACGGCGACGATCCTGTCCCGGTGTTTTCTTTCCTGGGCAGACGCGATCAACACCCCGCTCAAATTCCCTGCTACATCACCCGGACAAATAACCAGACACACGACATCATCCGCTCGGGCCTGGATCGTTCGCCCATGTACAGCGGCATTATCGAGGGCATTGGTCCCCGTTATTGTCCTTCCATAGAAGACAAGGTCGTCCGTTTTGCCGATCGTGATTCGCATCAGATTTTCGTCGAGCCGGAAGGGCTTAATACCAACGAAGTCTATCCGAATGGCATCTCGACAAGTTTGCCTTTTGATGTTCAATATGCGCTGGTTCGCTCCATGATCGGTTTTGAAAATGCCGAAATCATTCGTCCGGGTTATGCCATTGAATATGACTTTTTTGATCCAAGAGATCTGAAAAGCTCACTCGAAACCAAACATCTGGAGGGTTTGTTTTTTGCCGGCCAAATCAATGGTACCACCGGCTACGAAGAAGCGGCGGCCCAAGGCTTGATCGCTGGTTTGAACGCGGCACGCTTAACCAAAGATCTGGAAGCCTGGTGCCCCGCACGCGATGAAGCTTACATGGGCGTAATGATCGATGATCTGATTACGCGCGGCACGCAAGAGCCCTACCGGATGTTTACCAGCCGCGCCGAATACCGCCTGTTACTGAGAGAAGACAATGCTGACATCAGGCTGACGGATAAAGGCCGCGAATTAGGTTTGGTAGATGATGAACGCTGGATTGCATTCGAAACCAAACGGCAAGCTATTGACACGCTGCAGATTGAACTGTCCAAAAAATGGATCAGGCCGGACACGGAAGCAGGTCGTCAAGCGGAAGCTTTCTGGAATAAGCCGTTACTGCGCGAAGCCAATCTGATGGACTTGCTGCGGCGGCCTGAAGTTGAAATCCAGCAATTACTGAGCTTCCTTGATCTGGGTGAAATTGATGAGCAAGTCTCGGAACAGGTTGCCATCAAAACCAAATATGCCGGGTATATCGACAGACAACAAACTGAAATCAACCGGACCCGGCGTTACGATCATTTACAGCTACCCAAAAGCCTGGATTATAAAGGCGTCTCCGGACTGTCCAACGAAGTCAGCGAAAAACTGCACCGGCAACAACCGGAAACGCTAGGCCAGGCTTCTCGCATTCCCGGCATCACCCCGGCAGCGATCTCGTTATTGTTAGTCCATCTCAAAAAGAAAAGCGCCTGATGGAGTCTTGTCGAAAAAACCTTGTTTCAGGCCTGGATCAACTGGGTTTGTCAATCAGCGAACAGCAAATCGATCTGTTGTTAGCATTTATTCGACTGATAGAAAAATGGAATAAGGCCTATAATCTGACCTCCATCAGAAACAAGGATGAAATGGTCACCTTGCATCTGCTCGATAGCCTGTCCATCCTTCCTTATGTCAAAGGCACACGCATCATAGATTGCGGGACAGGGGCGGGGTTACCGGGACTGCCCTTGGCCATTTGTTTGCCTGAATACCATTTTACGTTATTGGATAGCAACGCCAAGAAAACCCGTTTCGTGCAACAGGCGATACTGGAGCTTAAGCTAAAAAATGTTTCTATCCACCATAGCCGGGTCGAAGACTATCAGCCTGAAAAAAGGTTTGATTGCGTCATTACACGCGCGTTTACACACTTATCCGAAATGATTTCATTGACTGCTCATTTATTGGCTGATGATGGGGTCTTGTTGGCCATGAAAGGCCAGCATCCTGAACAGGAACTGGCCGCCGTCAAAGCCAAGACAAAGGTAATACCGCTGGTAGTACCCGGGCTTGCGGCCGAACGGTGCCTGGTTCAAATTGAAACGGCCACACTTGCAGAGGTCCTCTAGTGGGAAAAATAATTGCTATCACAAATCAAAAAGGCGGGGTCGGAAAAACAACCACCAGCGTCAATTTGGCTGCCGCGCTGGCCATGGCACAACGAAAAGTCCTGCTGGTTGATATAGATCCGCAAGGCAATGCCGCTATGGGCTGCGGCGTCGACAAAGAACATGTGGCATATTCCAGCTGCAATTTGTTATTGGACAAAATACCCGCAAGCGAAACCATCATTGAACAAAAGCAATGCGGTTTTTCAATCATCCCCGGCAATTCCGATCTGACGGCAGCCGAAGTTCAGTTAATGAGCGCTGAAAACCGCGAAAGACGGCTTGCCGAAGCACTGGAGCCCATCAAAGATCAGTTTGACTACATACTGATTGATTGCCCGCCAGCCTTGAATATGTTGACGCTAAATGCCATGGTGGCGGCTCACAGCGTGCTCATTCCCATGCAATGCGAATATTATTCTCTGGAAGGCTTATCGGCACTGATGTCGACACTCAGAAACATTCAGACCGTCAATCCCGGTTTACACCTGGAAGGCATACTGAGAACAATGTTTGACAATCGCAGCCGTCTGACCAAAGATGTGTCGGATCAATTGCTGGAATATTTCAAAGATAAAGTGTTCCGCACCTGTATTCCACGGAATATTCGTTTGGCGGAAGCGCCAAGCCATGGATTACCGGTCATTATGTATGACAAAGCATCACGCGGCGCCGTCGCTTATATTGCACTGGCAGGCGAACTCATTCGAAAAGAGAAGGAAGAATAAGAGACTATGATTAAAAAACGCGGTCTTGGCCGGGGTTTGGATGCGTTATTGGGTGAAATGCCTGCATCCAATCATACTGCCTCTCAGGAAAAATCAAACGCCATCCAGTCGTTACCGATTGAATGGTTGCGGCGCGGAAAATATCAACCCAGAAAAGACATTGATCCGGAAAAACTGCAGGAACTGGCCGATTCAATCAAATCCCAAGGCGTAATACAGCCGGTAGTTTTGCGCAAAACGGGTGAAAATCAATACGAAATCGTCGCCGGAGAACGCCGCTGGCGCGCCGCGCAAATAGCCGGTTTGCAGGATATTCCGGTCATTGTCAGAGAGATTGACGACCGGTCCGCTATGGCCATCGCCTTGATTGAAAATATCCAGAGAGAGGATTTAAACCCTCTGGAAGAATCGGAAGCGCTTAAAAGACTGCTGGACGAGTTTTCGCTTACTCACCAGCAGATAGGCGATGCGGTCGGTAAATCGAGAACCACCATCACCAATTTATTGCGCCTGATGGATTTACACCCGGAAGTCAAAAAGCTTTTGAGCAGTAAAGCCCTGGAAATGGGCCATGCCAGAGCCTTGCTTGCATTGGATGGCGCAGAACAGGTGGCCGCCGCACATAAAATTGCCCGCCAGGGTTTGAGTGTCAGAGCTGCAGAGCGCCTGGTAAAAGACATTCAAAATGCCACCGAGAAAAAATCCGCTCAAACACCCGATCGCGATATTCTCAACTTACAAGACGACTTGACGGCCAAACTAGGGGCTCAGGTTGCCATTAACCAAAAGAAAAACGGCTCCGGCAAACTGGTCATTTCCTATTCCAGCCTGGATCAACTGGACGGCATCATTGAACAGCTGGGCAGAAAAGAAGAATTGTTGACAGGGCAGGACTAGCTGTTTGGCCGAATAAACAGCTAACGAGATCAGCGGAAATTCGAATATCTCGATCCAGACCATCTCATTCCCAAGCTCCGGCTTGGGAATGCCTATGTTTCTGAGCAAAATAAAGCTATGGGCCGTAGGATTTGCGATTACCCAACAAATAAAGTATTGCGCAGGTCTATTCAAGCATGCACATCGATACTTTGAGCAGGTATTGAAGCCGATTCCAATAATTGCAAAACCGCCTCCCCTTGTTGCTCTTGCATATCTTGCGCTTTATTCAGCACAGCAAGCTGAACTTGCTGCCCCGTTTTTTGTACTGACATTTGTGTTGCAAGTGACGTAATGGAAGAAACAGAATCTAGCATGGCAAGCTCCTTTTTAGCGTTAATCAAACCGGTTATGTTATCGGCAGAAACTGCAAAAAGCACAGTCACTCTTTTGATATCTGGTTCCCAAGCTCCAGCTTGGGAACGCCTAACCTCAAGCTCTGCTTGACGGACATCAGTTTCTGAGCAAATGAAATCTATGGGACGTAGGATGTGGTGACAATAGGAACCGCATCAATCGCGACAGATGCGGTTCTTACCTCACCGCATACTACTGCACTAAGCACGTGGATTGTTACTTTCGACCGGGAACTCGACAATGGGCGCGTTTTCCAGGATTTTCTCGACCACAGCCGTCATAGGCGCATGATCGATTTTGCTCATGAACGTGGAATACGTGAGTGAAGCCAGTAATGAACGCAAGTCACTCGCCCATGGCGGCAGGTAGCGTGCAGGCTTGCAGAGACCCATAGCGGCCAACTCGCACAGCGCTGGAATGTCTTGAGCTTCCAGTTTTCCACAGAATAACAGACGCAAGCAATCGGATCGTCCTGCAGAGAAAATCGCACGGATCACGCTGCTCACCAACAACAAGCCGAAGAGATAAACCACATCCTTCGTGAAGGGCGCCCCGCCAGTGATCACGCCGCCCCGGAAAACGCGCCGGGCATTTTCGAAAGATTGATCGGGATTACCGGTGCGTTCAAGAAAATAGCCATACACGTCCAGAAAATCCGCACCTTCGATGGCCATCTGGATAGCAAACACACGGTCTGCGAGCCGGCGCAGACGATCAAGTTCCATGGTGCCGCTGGTGATTTCTGCGAAGACCGCAAGACCCTCCTGAGTGCGGGTGGTGCTGGGATGCCCGGCGCCGAGAATCGGCAGGTCGGTCTGAAAACGGCCATTCAGCGATGTCGCGACATGGATGTACGCCTCGTGGTTCAACAACTGAGCAGCATCCCTATCAGTGAAGCGGGCATCGCGCCGAATACGAATCCTGTCCGCAGTAGCCAGGGCGTTGGCGGACAGGGAATCGACCAGTATCACCTTGGGCGCATCTTCACCGAAATGCTGGCCTGCCGCAGCCTTGATTTCCTTGGCTACGTCCTCGGCGGTAAGATGGGCGGATGGAGCAACGCCCAAGTCAATGCGGGCCAGTTTATCAATTACGTCTTGAACGCTCTGCGCGAGATCCAGCGGGCTGGCTGGAATGAAGCGCAACGGGTCGGTTGGTTCGCCGTAGACCTGACGTGAATACTCAAAAAATACCGGGGTACCGGTGCCGGCCAACATGCGTGCGCCAGTTTCTATGCTGATCGATTGCCGTTCCAGCCATAAGTCGATCGTAGAAATCGGAATAATCATTCGGCGTGCTTCTCGAATGATATCGATAGTGGGCTTCGCATCGAAGCCGGGGTAGCTAATTTCCGGCAGTTCCTTGGCGCCTTTTGCAAAAAAGCCTTGTTTGACCGAAGCAGGCCAGTCAATAGAGCGAAGAATACGGACCCGTTTTGCACCCTTATAGAGCAGTTGGGTCACTTTTCGTATGCGTTGTTTTTCCTTCTCAATGGCGCTGGTCATGTTCCAATCCTCAAACCATAACAGTTCAACTCAACAGTTACTCTACTCGATTTTTGCCTCTAACTAAACAAGGTTGTTGATATTAAGTGCGATTAACTTAAGGCTATGTTCGCTTTAATAGAAGGCGTCGCCCCGGCAGGGATTGCCGGGGTCCAGAAGCCATGGATGGCGCTGGACTTTCACATCCTTGCGACCTACATTCCAGCAATCCATGCCGGAATGACGGTGTTGATTTACTTTCAACTACTAACGCGAACATAGCTTTACTTAACCCGTATAAGCCGGAACAAAAAAGGGTAAACAAACCATCAAGGCACTGTTTTAATGAGGCTTCAGGTGAAACCTTGAAATTTAGCTTGGTAAAAGCTTTCCAAAATAATCGTGGTCAGATTAAGGTCATACTTTCAGGACTCTCGCTCGATGCGGTTCGTTCCTCACCGCATCCTACCTCGCTCATGGCACGAGCCGCAGCATGTTGCCGGAGTAGCTCATCTTATTCCCAAGCTCCAGCTTGGGAATAAGACAATTCGAAAAATAGACAAAATAGGCTTGAGGAATTGCTTTGGCTTATTGACTACGGCACGCTAATGTGTGACCCCATTTTCTTCCTAACGCGCTTCGTCGTATCGTTTTAACCACATTAGTTTGCCATCCTGATTAAAAGCGAACAGGGCAGAACCAACTTGTATGCGATTAAGACCATTTTTCTTCTCAGTTATGGTTCCAAACCCCTGCCTTTTTGCCTCACTGATTAACATTTCAGGCGACATTGTAGACTGAAAAGCGATAAATAATTTAGCAATGGCATCGAAGTCATATTTCAGTCGTTTGTATTCCTTTTCTCCATAAAAATTACTGATAGCGCGAGCAGTTGCATCACCCCAACATTTAATTCCAAGAGCAAAAACACCAAAGCTCACGAAAAATAACACGCAGAAAGCATACTTCCAGTAATTACGAGCCGCTTTTGGAGAATCATTCATGACCTGACTTTTATTTCCTAACAAGTTATTACACAGATCAGTTTAACACACTACTTTTTCAATTCATGGTCAAGAATGATCATCAATTCCAGATTTTCTAAACGGTTTAATCTACATTTATCTCGTTCCCAAGCTCCAGCTTGGGAATACCTAACCTCAAGCTCTGCTTGACGAACATCGGCTTCTGGGCAAATTAAATCTATGGGACGTAGCCGCTATAAAATTCTGAACGAAGCCTATCCTTACTTCCACACCTTAACGGTTGCTGGCTGGCAACCCGTTTTCACACGCCCGGAAAGTGTGCAACTATTGTTCGACAGTTTCATTTGGTTGCAGGAAAACACCGATTTTCAGACTTCATGCCTATGTTATCTTGGAAAATCACTTATCTCGTTCCCAAGCTCCAGCTTGGGAATGCCTAACCTCAAGCTCTGCTTGACGAACATCTGCTTCTGGGCAAATTAAATCTATGGGACGTAGCCGCTATAAAATTCTGAACGAAGCCTATCCTTACTTCCACACCTTAACGGTTGCTGGCTGGCAACCCGTTTTCACACGCCCGGAAAGTGTGCAACTATTGTTCGATAGTTTCATTTGGTTGCAGGAAAACACCGATTTCAGACTTCATGCCTATGTTATCCTGGAAAATCACTTGCATTTTATTGCGAGCGGAAGCCAGCACAGCAAACGCATCCAACAATTCAAATCATTTACTGCCAGACAGATTCTCGATTTATTAGAACAACGCAAGGCAACAACGTTGCTTAGCTATTTTGCGTATTACAAACGCAAGCACAAAACCGAAAGCCACTATCAATTCTGGCAAGAAGGGTCACATCCGGAAGAAATGAAGAATGACACGATGCTGATGCAACGCTTAGCCTATATTCATAACAATCCTGTCAAACGTGGTTATGTGGACTTGCCAGAAGATTGGCGCTATTCAAGTGCGCGGGCTTATGCAGGCAAAGACGCTTTGTTGCCTATCGTTTTGCTCAATTAAAATACCAAGCAGAGCTTGAAGGTAGGCATTCCCAAGCTGTAGCTTGGGAACGAGACAAATCGATCGTCGACCGTCAGTTTTTAGGGCTGAAGTTGAGTTGGTTTATTCAGATCGGGATGAGATGAAAATAACTGAGACTGAGAGTGTTTTAGGAAGCCAACGAAACGGACTGGACAAAGTCCTAGTGATCTTTCGATTATGTCGAATAGTTTGAGCAAGCCAGCGCCAGTCGAATCCTTTGTGCCCTGTGCCATGTGTCTCAACTTTGTCAAGCTCGTAGATGCCAGCGTAAAAAGTCTCTCGCCATTTGTATTCCGTATGTCGCATATAGCCCATAAGCACTGAGCCTATATTTTTAATCCAAACAATGGGACCGACTTCGTTTGGAACTGAGCATATAAAACACTTTGGATTACAATCTGCGATTTTTTCTATCAATCGAACGACAATATGTTCGGGTATGTGCTCTAGAGTTTCGAGCGAAATAATGAAATCGATGTTCTCGAGCTCCGAATAGTGATTTTCAATCGTGTCGTTTATTACTCTAAAGTTTGGTTGTTGTCCGTATCGCTTTGCTGCTGTTTCGGCAAATGTTCTGTCAAGTTCGATACCGACATATGATATTTTGTATCGTTCGTTCAACAAACCGAAAGTCTTTGCATGAGCACACCCAATGTCCACCACTTTGATTGTTTTGGTTAGGTTCTCGCTTTGTATTTGGTCGAATAGTTCGATCAAATATTTGTATCGTATGCTATGAAGCCACCTGACGATAGGATTAAAGCTCTGGTTTTTCTCATAATAAGTTTTAGCGTCTTGTGTCATTGCTGTTGCCGTTTGTTGATATTCTATGAAGCAGTTTAACAGCGGACAGCGCAGCGGCATAGACTTTTACTGTGCGCAGAATATAAAAAAGTGATGCTTGTCTAGTTCCCACGCTCGAGCTTGGGAACTAGACAAACAACAAAATCGGTTTTGCTTCGGCAGTTTGCAGATAACGCATGTTGTTGATATTACGTATTCAGCGTGTCCATTAAATCGATCATAAATTCCATCTCTTCGTCTTCTACGTTGATTAATAAATCAAAGCCCAAATTTTTTAATACGTCCTGTCCTTTTTCATCGGAAGGCATGGCTAACAGTAAATGCCGAAGTTCGTCACGGCGATCAGTCAGTCGGGGGCCAACCATCAAAACATGTTGAATCACGCCTATTTGACTGTGAACCAGCACTTTAAGCTGTTTTTTGATCATTCCGGACAAATCGTCAAACGCTTCCGCTAAAAAAATACCGGCATCCGCTTCGCCTCTCAATAATTGTTTGGCAACTAAAACATAGGTGTCGCAACTGTGTAAGTCGATATTGCTGCTATTCAAATCTGCGGGCTCCAGCATAATCATGCCCATTAATCGTACATCCGGGTCTTCGGTGGCCGCTATTCTCGTACCTGGCGCCAAATCGGTTACATCCTTAGCAGGACTTTCGGCATTGACGGCAATAATGGCTTCGTCGGATAAGCCATGGGCTTTGACCAGCGGCAGAAAGCCCTTTTCCCGCACCAGCATCGCTGCATCAAATGGATTGGCATAGATCAGGTCAATCTGATCTTTGGCAATCGCCTCGTGTTGCGCCTGAAAACTGTTGTACATTTCAAGATGGATGCCCTCTCCCAGCTGTTTCTGCAACCAGGTGTTAAAGATGTACCAGCCAGGAAGATGATCAGGGGTAAAATCAGGACTAACCGTAAGCCTATAAGTCATAAGGGCGCTCCATGTGTTACATCAGAGTAGGGTAAAGTTTGATACATTCTTCCACTTTTGAGCGTGAGGGTTTTCGCCGTACCGAGGTATAACCTACAATTTGCCCTTTTCGAATATTGGGAATGACCGTTGCCTTAACCCAATAGTAACCGCCGTCTTTACGCAGGTTTTTTACAAACCCCTGCCACTTTTCGCCTCTTAATACCGTGTCCCATAAATCTTTAAACGCAGCTGCGGGCATATCGGGGTGCCTTAAAATTGAATGCGGCGCATTGATCAACTCCTCTTCCGTATAGCCTGACATTTCAACAAAAGACTGATTGACGTGCGTGATTATGCCATTGGTGTCGGTAGTCGAAACAATCAGTTTACCGTCAGGATAGGGCGTCTCCACCTCTGAATACAAACACAACCTTTTGATGCCGCCGTATAAATCGAGCATGACTTCCTTGTAATCACCAATGATATCTTCGGGCTTCATATCGTTAATCATGGAAATAATCTCCTGTGTCGTTTTCAGCAGTGCCATTCAAGATCAATTCAGTGTTTATAAAAAACACCGGATCATGCTTACAATAATTCGGCAATGCTGCTCGCAGCCCTTTTTACATCAAGAAAAATCAGCCCCAATTTGGCATTAGGTTTGGCAAGAACGGTTAAAACAGCCTCTTCGCCGGCATAGGTCATCAATACATAACCTTTAGTACCTTTAATTAAGACTTGTTCCAATGTGCCTCTGGCCAATTCCTGCGCGGTTCTGTCACCTAGGGACAACATGGCTGCGCTCATTGCACCCACTCTGTCTTCGTCCATCCCTGCCGGTAATACCGAAGCGATCATCAAGCCATCGGTTGAAATGACACCGGAAGCTTCTATATCGCCCGATGTCCCGTTTAAATCTGTTAAAACAGATGTCAACATATCTGCTCGCATAATGTTTTTCCTCAAAATCGTTAAATTAAAATTGTCTGTTAAGCCGCGTAACGAATGGTTAACGCCCACACTAACGACACAAATTCAGGCTGGTTAAAATGCGGAATCCCGGAAACAGCCACAACAAAACGGTTTTTACCGATAAATAAAGGCCAAAAACCGACCTGACTGTTGCCAAACGAATCAACCACTGACCAGGCATGACTGCCCAGTCCCATATTGTTCAATAAAAGGCCTGACCGGCGTTCGTGTACCGTCGCAATTTCCGCACTTAATGCGGACAGTTCTTCAGCGACTTCATGCGGAAAACCCTGAGTTGCGAGATAAAATCCCTGTTGATCGGCGAGTAACACTTTGCCTTTTTCTGAAAGCGGCCCGAGAAAATCCGGCAAAATTTCTTCCAAAGCTCCATCGGGGTAAGTCAGCGGCTCTTTTAGTCCTTGTACCCAGCCAAGTTTTTGACAGTGATAAAGCAGATCCAGACATTTTGCCTCATCGTCCAACTCCATCAGGCGTGACAGTATTTCATCTGTTAATTCCGGAGTCTGCCGCTGTAACAGCAAATTTCTAAGAAATTGCCGTGCCCGATCAGCTTCTGTTGTCGATACAGCAGCGTAGGCACCGGCAGGTGTGGGATAAAGATAAAGCCCCTGATTCAGCGTGTACTGATTCATTATTCTTCCTCTAATCCGGGATCCAGCGTAAACAGCAACGATTGCACCAAAAGAGAAACATCGTTTTTTACTCGGGCATCGACCGCAAAAACCGGCGGCGTGATACCCAGCACTTTAAGTTGCAGATGGTAATCGTCAATTGTTGGAGTCGCGCTGATATCCATTTGGGTAACGCCTATTGCTACACCGGTTTCGCCGATAAACTTGTCAAAGGCGTCCAGAAAGAACTTCATATCCTGAAAAGGATCGCTGCGTGTGTTATCCAGCAGCAAAATAAGTCCGATACCGCCGGTGACCAAAATATCCCACATAAAATCAAAGCGTTCCTGGCCGGGCGTACCATACAAATGAATTTTTTCGCCCCCTGCCAGATGGATAAGGCCGTAATCCATGGCGACGGTAGTCGACGGCTTTCTGGCCTTGGTCATGTCGCTGGCGGCAGCATCCGTTTTTATTGGCGGCACATCACTGATGGAATTGATTGCGGTTGTTTTGCCTGCGCCAACAGGCCCGGTAAAAAGAATTTTGAACTGGCTCATGATAAATACATTCCCTTACACATTAGTGCCTCGTAACTTATTGATGATGCGGCGTAAAAGGCCCTGTTTTTGCGAGGGCTGAATCTCGGAAGGCTGAAAAAGCATATCAGCCTGTCTTGTCGCGAGTCCGACCAGTCCTGCGGCATGGGCGGCACTGATAAACACAAAAACAAATTGAGGTTTGATATTGAGCGTTTCCGCCACATTAGCCAGTGTTCTGGGCTCGCGGATCAAAAGAGCGGCTATTCGCAACGCATGAGGCGTTACCAATAACCGGGTAAAATTAGGCCAATGTTTGAGATAAACGGGGTAATCAATATTAAGTGCCGCTGGATAGCGGCCTTTCGATGCCCAGCAGGCCAATTTCCAGACGAAAGCGTCAATGCTGTGCAGTTTTTCCGGCGCCAGCGTTAAAGCGTCCGGATCAGCGGTATAAGGCTTGAATGAAAAATTGGCATGATGTGCTTCTTTTTGCTTTAGACCGGCAAAGGCTCTGATTTGCTTTTCGTCTGCATCGACCCAAATTTCATGGGTTTTAGGCAACAGAATAAGTGGTTTCCAACCGAAATCAAATGCCAACATCTCCTGTTTTTCGATACCGGTTTTAACCGCCGATAAAATGCCGCCCTGGAAATATTCATCCGGGTTGTAAGTGGCCATTGAAAATTGCGCCGGGTCATTGACATCCAAGCCGGGCACACTACCAATGTATGTATTGAATGACGCCTCGGTCATTTGCACAGCGGTTTGGTGCTTGGAACTTTTGTTTTGGCTGGAATCGAGGGTATATTTTTTAAGCTCTGATTTTTCCGTACTTTCACCACCTTCCTTTACATCAACCTGCTCAGCTGATTTGGCACTTTTTAGATGAGCATTTGCCAAGCCTGCCGGGTTAATCAAGGCCTTTTTGGCTTTGCCCAACGCAGCAATCATCTCCTCTGTTTTCACCGGTTTTTTAACAAAAATAACATCATCCAATCCGATATCCTTTATGGAGAGAGCAATGACCGGCCGACGCAAGGATTTTGCCAAACGTTCATCCACTATTTTTTTGCCGTTTATCGTGTCGGCATCAACGATATCAACGTCGGCTGACCCTTCATTAACGACTATCGCGGCGCCCTTGCAAGGCCCTTGTAAATAGAGAATCATCATCTTCACTGTGCGCTCATCCATCGCATGCAGAGAGACTTTCAGCGGTGTTTTTTGATTATCCATGGGCGTTTAAATCTTTAAAGTAAACATCAAGTTGCTGCCAACACTCGGGAAGAGTGATATTTGATGCGATGAGCGTGCTATTCATTTGATTGAAGCGTTCAACGTTGCGGGTAGAGCGGTAAAGCGCCACTAATTCCTGATGTAATTCCAGCCGATTCGGATATTCGACGATTGCTGTTTCGAGTAGCTTTTGAGCCTCGTCCAATTGACTGTATTCAATACAATCTCTTGCCAATAGAAGCGGGTCGTAATCAGTTTGAGGAAAAAATTGAACCGGATCAACAAGGTGGTTCACACCCGTAAAGCCTTTGCTTAAAACGGAATAACGATTGCCGGGTATTAACGTTTGTTGCTCTTCGGGTCTGTTGATAGATTCAACCAGCAAGGCGAGAAGGTTTGGGTTGATTCTGTTTTTTGCGCCCATTACCATTCTTAATCCCAAGGCTTTACCCCGTCCGTTCAAAACGACCAAAAGATCGGCTAATGCAGCATAAAGCGGTTCACTCAGCTGATGTTGAAAACAATAATAAATTCTTTGCACATGAGTAAGCAGACTCTCCGGATGCTTGGTCACCTGAAATACCAACAGGTCTAACAAATCCATATCCGACAGGGAATCCTGCAGATAAAAAATATTATTCATCTGTAACAATGAGAAATAGTCATTTGCCGACAACAGGCGTTCATCGTGGTGACAAGTAATTAACGGAATAGTCGAGTTCATCTTAGTCCATCCTCTCTAACAACTGAGAGCCTAGCCTAGTATCCAGCTATTACAAGGACCCGGATCCGATTGTGTTGAGTGTTTAAAATTAATTAACAGATTAAAAAATCCAAATCACAGCAATTGATGTTGCCACCTATACTTGGTTTATTTGCATACCTCTCATAAAAAGTACAAAAGGAATCTGCAATGAATTGGTTTAGTAATTTAAAAATTGCCCGCAAAATAATGCTGTCTACAGGTCTTCTGATGCTATTGATTGTGTTGACAGGTAGCGTTGCCCTTTATGGCTACAATGCCATGCGGGCATCGCTGCAAACCGTTTACACTGATCGATTGGTTCCGTCACTTCAACTGGGGGAAATCATGGATTTGATGAATGCCAACACCCGAGAAGTACTGTTGGCTATTCAGCATGATCCGGTAGTGCCGGTTTCGAAAGCACATGAGGCAACCCATCATGTCGATCGTCATATTCAAAGTGTAAAAGACAATATTGAAAAAATCAGCGCAATCTGGCAAACCTATATGGCTACAGAGATGACATCGGAAGAAAAGCGATTAGCTACGGAATTCACGGTGTCCCGTGAAGCTTTTGTTAAGAAAGGTTTATTGGAAGCTCTGCATTTACTTGAAAAAGAAGATTTTGAAGCAGCGGCGCTGCATATGGTAAAAACAGCGATTCCGCTGTTTAAAACCGCTACCGACAATGAAAGGCTATTACTGCACTTGCAGCAGGATGTCGCCAAAGCGGAAATGGAAAAGGCCAATCAAATGAATGAGCAATTCATCGGCCTGATGATAGGTGTATCCGTAATAGCCTTTCTGGGCTTATTGATCTCATTATGGATATCCAAGCAGATTACCGGACCGTTAAACACAATAGTGGGCATAGTCGGACGAGTGGCTAAAGGCGATTTAAGTGTAGAAATCGATATTCAGCGCCAGGATGAAGTGGGTCAGTTAGGCGAATCACTTAGGAACATGCGCGACCAACTCAGCCGAGTTGTCGCCGAAGTGCGATCTGGTTCCGATAATCTATCCAGCGCATCACAACAAGTTAGCGCTACCGCACAAGGAATGAGTCAGGCGGCTACCGAACAAGCGGCCAGCGTAGAGGAAACATCAGCCTCCATTGAACAGTTGCAGTCTTCGGTTCAGCAGAACACCGAAAATGCCATGGCAACCGAAAAAATATCCAGCCAATCTGCGGGCGAGGCAAAACAAGGAGGTGAGGCGGTCAATGATACGGTGAGTGCGATGAAAAATATTGCCAAAAAAATTGGCCAGATCGAGGATATTGCCTATAAAACCAATCTGCTGTCTCTGAATGCTGCGATTGAAGCAGCGTCAGCCGGTGAGCACGGTAAGGGTTTTGCTGTCGTTGCCGCAGAAGTCAGAAAACTGGCTGAAAGTAGCCGAATCACCGCCCAGGATATCAGTGAGCTAGCCATCAACAGCGTATCGATTGCAGAAAATGCAGGTGCGATGATTAATAACGTGGTGCCAAGTATCGTTAAAACGTCTGATTTAGTAAAGGAAATCACCGCAGCATCCTCTGAACAGTCCAGCGGAATCAGTCAAATCAATGAAGCCATGCGGCAACTGGATAATGCTACCCAACAAAATGCCGCAGCTTCCGAGGAACTGGCCGCAACCGCGGAGGAACTGAACGGTCAGGCCGAACAACTTCAACAAGCCGTGGCGTTTTTCAAAATAAACTAATTGATAGGCAGTATAGTAGGAGCGGGCCACCAGTTCCATGGATGGAAGGCTTCGATACCTCCCTGTGTCCTGGATTCCGGCAATCCCTACCGGAATGACGAGCGCCTTTTAGAATCTGACAAATTAAAATTAGGTGAAAGGGAATAAAAATTAATACTTTTCAATCGACTCAATCCCAATGACGGTCATCAAACGAATGTTCTCGATTTTGCTGCCTTATCTGCTGTTACTCCTTGTTGTGTTTTTGTTACAGCGCAGTCTTATATATTTCCCCGGGAAGCATTCACCTATTCGGCAACAAGAACTGGCGGATCAGCTTGACTTGAAGCTTTGGCCGACAACTGACTCCTATCTCGGGCTGATGTCCAAATCGCCAGTTTCAAACTATAAAGGCACGGTCATCGTCTTTCACGGTAATGCGGGCTCGGCTATAGACCGGAGTTATTATTTTGACGCACTGGAAAAGCTGGATTACCGTGTCATTGTGGCCGAGTATCCCGGCTATGGCGCCAGAGAGGGCGGGCCTTCTGAATCGGTATTGCTCGCAAATGGTCTTGAAACCGTAAAAAAGGCACTAGACGACTTTGGCGGTCCTATTTTTCTGTGGGGAGAATCGCTTGGCAGCGGAGTCGCCGGCGCTATAGTAAAGTCCGGACAGGTGCCAATAAAAGGTGTTGTGTTAATGACGCCGTTTGACAGTCTGGCCAATGTTGCCCAACACCATTACTGGTTTTTTCTGGCCAAATGGCTGATCCGCGACAAGTTCAATACGGTTAATAATTTGCATGATTACTTGGGGAACACCGCAGTTTTAATAGCTGAAGAGGATCAAATCATCCCCACCAAGAACAGTTTAAAGCTGTTCAACTCATTGCTACATAGCAAACAACTCTGGACATTCAATAATGCAGGCCATAACAGCCTGCCTCTGTCACCCAATTTACCCTGGTGGCAAGAGGTCACACAGTTTGTGTCCGGAGAAAAGGAAGTATCTCGCTAATCGCCCATCCTTAGCCGCTTTGCCAGTCTTTAAGACCCCCCTTCAAAAGGTTCTCATCTAGCATCGGCCAAGGCTTTAAGAATGCTTGAGTTTTCCGATAATCACAGTTCAAACAGGCAACAAAGAAACATACCGTTATACTTGCCACTTTCTGTTCAATTATTCGAAAATTCCCGATAAACCCAAGGCATAACGCTAAGCATGAACTTGATAAAACTGATCGTATTGCCTGTAATTCTTTTACCCATTCTGTTATCCGGCCTACTTATCCTGGCATTGGAAGATGAGCCTAAACTAAAAAAACAGGCGGATTTGACACCGGCACGGATCACTAGAGCCAAACAACTCATTCAAATGAACGATCCCCGCCGGTTACGGTCAGGCGCGGTTGTCAGGGCCAGGCTGAGGCAAGAAGAGCTGGATTTGGCCGTCAATTATTTTGCAAATCAATATGCCCAGGCTGTTGCGGGCCTGGTTATCGAAAAAGGCCGGGCTATTGTGGGAGCCACGGTCACATTGCCCGCCAATCCGCTGGGTCGTTTTATCAATGTCAGGCTAGAAATCAAGCAAACCGAAAAACTGCCGCTGATTGAAAGTTTGAGGCTGGGTAATTTACCTATTCCAGCCGTTTTAGCAAATAGCTTGGTCAATTATGTATTGGCGAATAGTCAAATCTTATTCGATTGGCACGAATTTAACAAAACCGTCAGAAATATCAGGTTTGAACCCCGGCAATTGGTCATCACGTATCAATGGCGAACTGACTTGCCGGCCCGGTTAAGCGGCATAATGCTCTCCCCTCAGGAACTGAATCAAATTGAGTTTTATCAAAGGCGTTTGGCCGAGTTGACACAAACCAGCCGTACACCCATTAAACTGACGGACTTGATGCAGCCCCTGTTTAGCGCGGCAAAAGAGCGCAGTCAAAATGGCGAGGCCATCAAAGAAAATCGGGCAGTCATATTGGTGCTCGCTTTTTATGCTAATCAAAAGAATTTAAGCAAACTCATCTCTCAAAGCCAAACCTGGTCACGTCCCAATTGGAGAGCGGTAAAACTGCAGAACCGTGACGACTTAACCAAGCACTATTTGGTTTCTGCGTTATTGGCCGCTTATGCCGGTACGCCGTTGGCAGATGCCGTGGGCTTGTACAAGGAAATAGAAGATTCGAAAGGCGGCAGCGGCTTTTCGTTTAACGATATTGCCGCCGATAGAGCCGGAACGCTGATGGGCGAGTTGGCCGTCGCCAGCGAACCGCAAGCAAGAAAAGTGCAATCGCTACTGGCAGCGGTAACCGAAAGCGATATTATGCCGAAGACCTCCGATTTACCCGAATTTATCCCGGAAGCCGAATTGATGCGCCACTATGGCGGTACGCAAGGAAAAGCCTATCTGCAAATGATGGATGAAATCGAACGGCGCATCTTGGCCTTACCGATCAATCGCAGGTGAATGTTATATCCATAAAACCGGGCAGGCATTTATAAGGCCGCTTTTTTGATCAACAGCCGCAATGATTATTTTCTAAGGGAAAAGACATAAATCACTAGTAGTGAAATAGATTGTCCCATTGGGCTTCGAATCAGTGCTCTGTTCGATCAGGCAGGAGTCAAGCTATGCAGCGCCGGTTCGCTCAAACAACTGATAACCCACCTCGCCTGCTTTTTTTTGTTTGAGCAGACGCCAGTTGTCCGGCAATCCGTTTAGCGCCAGATCACTCTCCGTTTCCACATAAATTTTGGCCGTTTTCGTCAGCCAGTTTTTATCTTCCAGCCATTGACAGGTTTGCAGGGCCATCTTTTTAGCAAAAGGCGGATCAAGAAAAACCACGTTGAAAGGTTCGGAATTGCCCGCTAAAAATCGGAAAACATCACTATTGACGACTTTGATCTGACGCGCCGCCAAATGAACACTATTTTCATGCAATTGCCGGCAGGCTTCCTGATTATTCTCGACCTGAACCACCTGTGATGCGCCTCTGGACGCAGCCTCAAAGCCCAGAGCACCGCTACCTGCGAAAAGATCTAGGCAGCGGCTACCCGGTATATCGTATTGCAACCAGTTAAACAGCGTTTCTCTGACTCTGCCGGGAGTAGGTCTAAGTCCCGGCGCATCGATAACCGTAATTTGGCGGCTTCGCCACTCGCCGCCAATAATTCTGATTTTATTTTTCACGCGATTTGACGGTTTCTCCGACCGTTACGGTTTGCAGTAACTTGGGGTTAACACGGCGCTTGAAAGCATCTTTAATATCGTTGACTGTCAACGCCTGGACTTTTTCGGGAAAAGTATCCAGATAATCCAAGGGCAAGCCATAAAAACCAATCATTTCTGCGTAACCGGCCAGTTTACTGTTGGTATCAAAGCGCATCACAAATCCGCCGGTTAAATTTTTCTTGGCCGCATCAAGCTCAGCCTCTGTGGGCCCTGTCTCAATAAAATCGGCCAGTGTTTGCGTCATGACATCCAGGGCTTGTTGAGTTTGATCATTACGGGTTTGCAGCCCCATGCTGAATGCTCCTTTTCTAAACATCGGTGCAAATGAGCTGGATGCACCATAAGCTAAACCACGTTTTTCCCGTACTTCCTCAAACAGTCTGGAGACTAAACCACCGCCGCCCAGAATATGATTACCTACGTACAGCGCAAAATAATCTTCATCTTTTCTATGCATGCCGGGTAATCCTGACAACACATGGGTTTGCGTGGAAGGAAATTCAATATGCTGCAGCTTTGCATTTTCAGGCAAATTGACTTCAGAAATATCGGCCGGCTTTTGCCCTGCGGGCAGATCGGCCAATAAATCTTCGGCCGTTTTGGCCGCTTGTTTTTTGGTTAAATCCCCGACGATGACGACCAAGGCATTAGCGGAAACGTAATATTGCTTGTAAAACTTCTTAAGGTCATCAGCAGTCAAGGCGGTAACCGTTTCAATTTCTCCGGCTGAAGAATGCGCATAGGGGTGATCGCCGTAAACGACTTTATTAAATGTTAAGTCGGCTAAAGCAGCAGGGGATGATTCGCGGTGTTTTAAAGCCGCCAATGTGCGATTTTTTTCCCTTTCAAAGTCAGGCTGATTAAAGACGGGCTGGATCAAAATGGTTTTCATCGTTTCAACCGCCTTATCGAACAACGGCGGATCGGTCAATGTCCTCAGTGATAAAGATGCTGTATCTCTGGACACGCTGGTTCCGAAATTGGCGCCCACGCTTTCAAATCGCTGGGCCAGTTCGTCGGCGCTCCATTTGCCCGCTCCTGTATCGAGCAAACCCGAGGTCAAGGCGGCCAGTCCATGCTGCACGCCGTCACGGGCACTCCCGGCATCGAAAGTAATGCGTATATCGGCCATCGGCAAATCCGGGGCATAAATGTAAAAAACGCGACTGCCTTTGGGAGTCTGCCATGTTTCAATTTTTGCGGCAGCCCAGTTCATCGGGCTTATTGCCATCAATACTAACAGTAAAAAAATACGCATCAGTTCGCTCCCTCATTGGTTTTTTCGGTTTTCTGCTCGGCAATCGGTTGGGGATCAAGGTAAGCGACGCTTAACGAATCATCCTTGAAGTATTTTTGGGCCACTTCCCGTACTTGTTCTGCGGTAACCTGACTGACTTTTTTGACATACTCATTCTCTTTTTGCCAGCCTAATCCGACAGTTTCTAGCATCCCCATTTGCATGCCTTGATAGAACATGGAATCGCGTTCATAAATTACATTGGCCAAGACCTGAGCTTTGATCCGCTGCAATTCGTCTTGCTGCACCAGTTCATATTTCAGCTTTTCAATTTCTTCTTTCAAAGCAACTTCCAAATCATTGGCGGTTTTTCCTTCTACCGGAGTTCCCTCCAGCATGAACAATTCATCCAATCGTGACGCCAGTCCGTAACCGGCTCCCACCGATACAGCCAGTTGCTTGCCCCTGACCAGATTGGTTTCCAAACGTGCGCTGCTGCCGCCGTCTAAAATCCCGGCCATGACCTCCAATGCGTAAGCTTCCCATTCATTTTCGACCGTCTTCAGCACAGGCACTTTATAGCCCATCACCAAATAGGGAAGTTTGGCAGGCACTTTAACCACCATTCTTCTGGTGCCCAATTGGGGAATCTCTTGTTGCGGCTTAATGGCTACAATTTCACTGGGCTTGAGTTCGCCAAAATATTTCTCGGCCAGACTGAAAACAGCTTTAGGCTCAACATCGCCAACCACTACCAAGGTCGCATTGTTAGGAGCATACCAGCGCTGATACCAGGCTTTTAAATCATCAATCGTGTAATTCTCGATATCGGACGGCCAACCGATAATCGGATTTTTATAGGGATTGTTGGAATAGGCCATCGCGGTAAAGTGCTCCTGCGTCTTGGCCCTTGGGTTATCGTCAGTCCGCATCCGGCGTTCTTCGTAGACGACTTGCAATTCCTTTTTCAACTCTTCATCCAGCAAATGCAGATTGCGCATACGATCGGCTTCCAGCTCAAAACTCACCGGCAACCGCGACTTTTCCATGGTTTGAAAATAAGCCGTGTAATCTCTGCCGGTAAACGCATTTTCATTACCGCCATTGGCCGCAATGATGCGCGAAAATTCACCGGGCTGCAGCTTGTCGGTACCTTTGAACATCATGTGCTCAAGCATGTGAGAGATACCGGTGATTCCGTTTGGCTCGTAGCTGGAACCTACCTTGTACCAGACTTGGGAAACCACTACCGGTGAGCGATGATCCTCTTTCACCAGAATTTTTAAGCCGTTTTTAAGCTGATGCTCGTGCACTTTGGTTTCGGCATTCACTGATGATGCGCCTATGGCCAGCATGAGCCCCAAAATTTTTAGATATTTCATAACGTCCTCTTTGTAGAAATGTTAGCGCTTGCGACTATTTCATTAATCAATAGTTCACTGTATTCTATTTCAAAATCACCCCGTTGAGATCGATTAAAAAAATGAATAGCGAGACCATAATTCAGCCACCCCTCTGGAAAAGTTATCTGGTTCTTTGCAAGCCCAATGTCGTTGCCGAAATGCTTTTTACCGCAGTAGTAGGCATGTTGTTGGCAGTGCCCGGCTTGCCGCCTTTGGATTTAGCTTTTTGGGGGCTCATCGGTATTGCCTTGGCCGCCGCATCGGCTGCTGCGGTCAATCATTTCATCGACCGTGAAATTGATATTAAACTCAACCCTAAACGCCCCTTACCCCAGGTTTTTTTACAACCTAATCAGGTACTGGTTTTCGCAACCATTCTTGGTGTCGCGTCAATGGTTATACTTTTAATAGGGGTCAACGTGCTGACCGCGGTGCTAACCTTTTTATCGATGTTCGGCTATGCGATCATCTACACGCGCTATCTCAAGAGAATGACGCCCCAAAATATAGTGATAGGCGGCGCATTCGGCGCAACTCCACCTTTATTGGGGTGGTGCGCCATTACCGGCGAGATACACCCTTACGCTCTGCTGCTGGTGTTGATCATTTTTGTTTGGACCCCTCCCCATTTTTGGCCGCTGGCCATCGCTAAAAGAGAAAAATATGCGCTGGTCAATATTCCGATGCTGCCGGTTACGCATACCCTGGAATTCACTCGCTTACAGATTCTTTTGTACACCATCCTTTTGCTGATTGTCACCTTACTGCCCTATTTGACGGGCATGAGCGGCCTTATTTATCTGGGCTTTGCCGTTCCTTTGGGGCTGGGTTTCATCTATTTTGCACTCTTGATGATGCGTACCAAAGACGATAAAACCGCGATCCGAACGTTTGTTTATTCCATAGTTTACATTACGCTGATGTTTGCCGGACTTCTTGTCGATCATTATGTACCAATGCTCAGGGTCATATAAAGATGGCTATGCAGGCTTACGACAAAGAAGAACATCCTTTTGCACCGTTTATCCGCATTCTGGGAAAAGGTAAAAAAGGCACGCGGGCGCTGACCCGTGAGGAAGCTTATGAAGCCATGCGAATGATCATGGCCGGCGAAGTGCTGCCGTCTCAACTGGGCGCTTTTTTGATGTTAATGCGGGTTAAAGAGGAAACACGAGAGGAACTTGCAGGGTTTGTTCATGCGGCACGCGATTCGTTTGCTCAGCCATTAGACGCATCACCAGCCGACCTTGACTGGTCATCCTATGCCGGTAAACGGCGGCACTTGCCCTGGTTCCTATTATCTGCATTGCTGCTTGCCGAAAACGGTGTCAGTGTTTTTATGCACGGTGCAGGCGGGCATACCAATGGCAGAATTTATACTCAAAACGTCTTGCGTTATTTAGGCATTGAAGCGGCCACCTCTATGCAGGAAGCGCAACAGCAGCTGCTTTCAAACAGATTCAGCTACTTGTCGCTGGAGCATTTTTGTCCGCAGCTTTTTGAAATCATTGAGCTTCGCCGCATTATGGGTTTACGGTCACCCGTTCATACCCTGGTCCGCCTGCTCAATCCTTTCAATGCCGCTTTCAGTATCCAGGGCATTTTTCATCCAGGCTACCGGCAGGTTCATCAGGAAGCGGCTTTATTGCTGAATCAGCCGCATGTGTCCGTATTTAAAGGGGAAGGCGGAGAAGTAGAGCGAAACCCTGATGGCGATTGTCTTGTTCAAAGCGTCCACGAAGGCATTTTGTCAGATGAACTCTGGCCTGCGTTATTTCAACGCCGGCATATGAAAGCGGATGATCTTGACCCTCAACAATTAGTTTTGCTTTGGCGTGGAGAAATCAGTGATGAGTATGCCGAGGCAGCGGTGACAGGTACAGCCGCTGTTGCATTAAGGTTGCTGGGCAAAGGGGATAACCAAGAGGACGCTCATGCCCTGGCGCTTGATTATTGGAACAACAGAGATAAGCAAAGGTTTTGATTAAACGTTAGTCGATCTAGGCCGGGCAAATCGAGGCACCCCTTTAACAAAGGTTTTTTCCAGATAAATATACTCCAGCCCCATCAAGGTCTCGCCATCCTGGTGCTTGACCCATACCACTTTGACTTCACCCAGCATATCCAGACGTTTAAAATCGAATGCAGCCACAGTTCCCTCATCCACCAGGATGTGCTGCGGCAAGCGAATCATTAAACCGTCGACAGAAACATTGACCGTCATAAAGTGGCAACGCTCACCGTTCAAAATGATAAGTCCGGGTGCTGACAGGCTTTTACGGTAAACTTGCCTTTCGTAAAACAAATTATCAATGTCATGCTCGATGGTGCGAAACTCCATGGCCAGATACAAATGCCCGTCAATGATATCGGATCTGACAATCTCCACTTCTCCGGCCAAACGCATCTCATGCAGGTAAACATCAGCCAAAGGCTTCATTTTGATCGTCTCAAATAATTCAACGACTTTGTTTTCAGGTTCTTTGGTGGCAAGTTCAGCCAGCATACCGGTAATAGAAATATTGCTCAGCGTAATATCATACTCTTCACCACCAAGATAAATAAAACCGAGTGAGGTTAATTTTTTTCGATAAAAACGTTTTTCATATGACATAAATTACCTTGCATCTCTTGGGTACGTCAGATTTTGGTGGCATCATTAACACGGCGATCAGAGCAATCTAAAAAACGGTGGCATGAGGCACTTCAGCATTATACTTACGGACTTGCCTGTCCTGCTACATAATCCCTGCTTTGTAAGGGTTTAAACCCACTGTAAAGTTAAAACCATTATTTTAGTTGATTATCCGGCTTTGTCTCCGGTTATGGCTCAGGTTTGTTTGGCTACACGTTATGAATATCAACAATTCACCCGCACTACCATTTTCCGCTTCATGGATTTTAATCAAGTTGAAATACAGTCTACTACTTTTATCGGTTTTTGCCTTATCCGCCTGCACATCTTCGCCACCCAAAAACCCTGATAATATTTGCTCAACCTTTGTTGAAAAACGTGATTGGATTAAAAGTACGCGCAAAACTCATACAAAATGGGGCACACCGATTCCAGTTCAAATGGCTATCATTTACCAGGAGTCTCGTTTTGTAGCAGATGCGCAGCCGCCTCGAACCCGTCTACTAGGTTTCATTCCCTGGTTCAGACCCACTAGCGCATACGGTTATCCGCAAGCACTTGACGGGACTTGGGATGATTATAAAAAACACACCGGACGCTGGTTTGCCAGCCGCAGTAATTTTGCTGATGCAACCGATTTTGTGGGCTGGTACAACCATATCAGCCATACCCGGCTGGGTATTCCGCTAGGGGATGCAAAACAGCTTTATTTGGCTTATCACGAAGGACATGGCGGCTTCAAGCGTAAAACTTATTTGCGCAAAAAATGGTTATTGAATGTTGCCGATAAAGTAGCGGGGCGATCTCAGATGTATCATAAACAAATGTCACGTTGTCAAAATGATTTAAAAGGCACATCGTGGTTTTTTTGATAGACTATGCGCTCCATTACAACTAGAAAGGAGAATCCGTGAGTAAACTATATACCCGCGCTTTTTCGATTTTTGCTGCCTTACTGATAGGATTTACCGTGTTTTCCATAGCCAACGCAACCACACCGGAAGAAAATAAAGCGGCAGGCATCGCGTTTCTAGCCGAAAATGCCAAAAACCCCGCTATAAAAACAACCCCTAGCGGCTTGCAATATGAGATAGTCACTGAAGGCACAGGCGCATCACCCGCTGCAACTGACAGTGTCACCGTTCATTACAAAGGCACTACTATTGATGGCGCTGAATTTGATAGCTCATACAGCCGCGGTGCACCCGCTACTTTTCCGCTAAACAGAGTGATTGCCGGCTGGACTGAAGGCGTTCAACTGATGAAAGAAGGGGCAAAATACCGTTTCTACATTCCTGCTGAATTAGCTTACGGAACCCGAGGAGCCGGCCCTAAAATCGGTCCTAATTCCGCTTTGATTTTCGATATCGAGCTGATTAAAGTCGAATAACCGGTCTGACTCACTTACAGAAAAGCTCAAGGTGCAAGGCAATCAACTTCACCTTGAGCTTTTTTTTGCCCAAACCATTGCCCCCGCCACAAGCATATGAATACGTTTCAATTGTTTGCCACTACACCCAAAGCCATGGAGCAGATTCTGGCTGAGGAACTTAAACAATTAGGTATTACTGATGCCAAGCTAACCGTTGCCGGCGTTGCCTTTGAAGGCACGCTGGAAACCGCTTACCGGGTCTGCCTGTGGTCCAGAATTGCCAACCGGGTTTTACTGGTACTGAGCACCTTTCCTGTCAACCATCAGGATGATCTGTATAACGGCGTAAAACAAATCAACTGGTTCGAACATATGAAACCGGACGATTCAATGGCAGTGACTTTCAGCGCCAAAAACTCCAAAGCAATAAACAACACGCACTTTGGTGCTCTTAAAGTCAAGGATGCAATCGTCGACCAAATGCGTGCCAAATTCAATAAACGCCCCAATATAGACACGGAACAGCCGACAATACGTATCAATGTCTATTTGAATGGCGAAAACGCGCAATTGAGCCTGGATCTTTCCGGAGAAAGCTTACATAAAAGGGGCTATCGCGATACGCAAGTCAAAGCGCCAATAAAGGAAAATCTGGCCGCCGCCATCCTGCTGCGTGCTGGGTGGCCTGACATAGCCAAACAAAACGGTACACTGATAGACCCGATGTGCGGCTCAGGTACCTTACTGGTCGAAGCAGCAATGATGGCAGCTGATTATGCCCCCGGCTTGCTGAGAACGCATTATGGTTTTTTAGGCTGGAAAAAACATGACGCCGCATCATGGCAAAACTTGCTCAGTGAAGCGGAATTACGTAAAAACACCGGCATTGAAAAACTGCCGGTCATTGCCGGTTTTGATAAAAGCAGCCAAAGTATCAATGCGGCATTGACGCATATCGATAACGCCGGCTTGGGCCTGAAAATTCATGTCGAACGCCGTGACATCGCCGATGCAGAACCCGCATCCGACTGGCAACCGGGATTGCTGGTGTGCAATCCTCCCTATGGCGAACGCTTGGGGGATGAGGACTCGACGTCCGAACTTTACCGGCAATTCGGCGAGATATTAAAAAGCCGCTTTAAAGGCTGGCGAGTCGCACTGATTATCAGCAACTCAGAACTTGGCTTTAGGCTGGGCATACGCTCACAAAAACCCATCACACTTTATAATGGCGCCCTCGAATGCACACTGTTGCGCCTCACAGTGGATGAGCCTGCGTTCTTTATTCCGAAGCCTAAGAACAGAGAAGAAAAGCTGTTTCAACTTGCTCAAAACACCCCGTCTGAATCAGTCGACAACAGCGCTGAAATGTTTTCCAACCGGGTCAGAAAAAACCTTAAAAAACTGTCGAAATGGGCAAAACAGCAAAATATTCACTGTTATCGCGTTTATGATGCCGATCTGCCGGAATATGCTGTCGCAGTTGACCTGTATCAAGGCGAAAAAACCTGGATCAATGTTCAGGAATATGAACCGCCAAAAACGATAGACCCAGACAAAGCCGATCAGCGTCTGGCCAGCGTTATTGCAGAAATTCCCAAGCTGTTTTCGATTCCTGCTGACCAGGTTTTTTTGAAAATCAGGCGTAAAAAACAAAACAAGGATCAGTATGAAAAACAGGGCGATCAAGGCCGGTTTCATGTCATTGAAGAGGGCGGTTGTAAACTGCTGGTCAATTTTGAAGATTACCTGGACACAGGCTTGTTTTTGGATCACCGGCCGATCCGCGCCAGAATTCAGCGGGAAGCCAAAGGCAAACGTTTTCTGAACCTGTTCGCCTATACCGGGAGCGCTACGGTTCATGCGGCAATGGGCGGCGCCCAGTCGACTACCACCGTGGACATGTCAAAAACCTACCTGGATTGGGCTCAGAAAAATCTGGCGTTGAATGGCATAAAAGGCAACCACGAAATTATTCAGGCCGATTGCAAAACCTGGTTACAGACTGAAGCGGACCGGCTCTATAAAAAACGGCAATATGATCTGATCTTTCTGGATCCTCCTACATTTTCCAACTCAAAACGGATGGAGGATGTATTCGATATTCAAAACGATCATGTAGAATTGATTTCAGATGCCGCAGCACTTTTGGCTACGGCGGGTGTACTCTATTTTTCTACTAACTTTCGACGCTTTAAAATGGACCATGAGGCGCTCTCGGGATTGGTGATCGAAGATATATCGGCAGCAACACTGCCGGAAGATTTTGCCAGAAATCCAAAAATCCATTATTGCTGGAGAATTCAAAAATGCTAAAACAAGTCAGGATATTGGTGTCAGGACGGGTGCAAGGCGTTTATTTTCGAGCCTTTACTCAAAAGAAAGCCAAGAATCTCGGAATTACAGGGTATGCGAAAAATCTTACCGATGGTCGTGTTGAAATCGTTGCATCAGGCTCTGAAGAGGCCATTGATCAATTAATCAAGTGGTGCTACAAAGGCCCCATTACCGCGCGTGTTGATCATGTTGAAACTGAATCACTGAACGGGGAAGCGATTCCTCCCGGCTTCAATGTGAGTTAATCCGCCGGACACGGCTTATCCCGTTATCGTACTGGTGCTTAAAACTTCCTGATTATAAAGATGCTTCAGCAACAACGTCTTTCCGGCAGGGATTGCCGGAATCCAGAGCACAAGGATGTGTTCGGCGCTCGCCATCCATGGCATCTGGATCTCGGCAATCCCTGCCGAGATGAC
>Ga0208244_100518_pt1 | contig 35989 bp, 24 predicted proteins | sample SubbioCR12Aug_5A_FD_184828 | JGI IMG/M metagenome (GOLD analysis project Ga0208244, IMG submission 184828) | Serpentinite rock and fluid subsurface biosphere microbial communities from McLaughlin Reserve, California, USA - CR12Aug_5A (SPAdes) | ecosystem: Environmental > Terrestrial > Deep...
ACGAGGAAAGCCAATTTAAACTTTATCCATCAGGACAAGGGGAAAGATAATTTCTTTCTCCTTTGTCTTGAAAAATATTATTTACTTTATATCCTCGTAAAAAGTTGCATTAATTACTTGAATTTAGTTTTTAAAAACCAAACAATAAATATATATTTGTATCCTTGAAGGTCATTTATTATTAAATGGCATAATAAATCTAATTGTCTTAAAAATTGATAAAGGATACAATCATGAGGTCTAGAAAAAACATCAAAACTTTAACGGAATTTATAATTGAAAGGCAATCTGAGTATCCACATGCCAAAGGTGCTCTCACTAGATTATTAAATGATATTGCAACTGCAGCAAAGATTGTTAACAGGGAAATTAACTCTGCGGGTTTGGTTGATATTTTTGGGTATGTCGGAAAAGAAAATGTTCAGGGTGAGGCACAAAAGAAACTTGATGTTTACGCTAATGAGCAATTTATTGCCGCACTTCAAGCAGGTGCAGAATGTTGCGCAATTGCATCTGAAGAAAATGAGAAGGTAATTTCCTTTAAAAACGAATTTTCTGAGCTTGGGAAATACGTTATAGCTATCGATCCTCTTGATGGATCAAGCAATATTGAAGCAAATGTATCAATCGGTACTATATTCTCAATATATAGGCGTAAATCTGAAATTGGCGGAGGAACACTGGATGATTTATTGCAACCGGGAGTTAATCTAGTAGCAGCAGGTTATGTCATTTATGGTTCATCCACAATGCTTGTTTTTACAACAGGGAAAGGGGTTAATGGATTTACGCTTGACCCAACTGTTGGCATATTCTGCCTTTCTCATCCTGATATGAAATATCCTGAAGTGTCAAATATATATTCCATTAATGAAGGCAACTATATATATTTTCCTGAAGGTGTTAAGAAATATATAAAGTTTTGCCAGGAAGACGATCCTGAAACTCTAAGGCCTTATACTTCTAGGTATATTGGTTCTCTTGTGGCAGATTTTCACAGAAATCTCATAAAAGGTGGTATTTTTATTTATCCTGGCACAAAGCAACATCCTACCGGTAAACTTAGATTATTATACGAATGCAATCCTGTTGCTTTTATAGCAGAACAAGCCGGAGGGAAGGCAACTGATGGTTTTAACAGAATTATGTCTATTCAGCCGGAAAGTCTTCATCAGCGTGCTCCTCTTTTTGTTGGTCCCAAAAAAATGGTTGAAAAAGCAGAGGAATTAATGCGTGATTTTTCTGCATTTTAGTATTTCCGAATTTTCTTTTACTTCTTTTTGTTTCCGCTTAAAGCCCTAAAAAACTCTATATTAATAGGTGTTTTTTCTTTGGGGTATAAATAAGTGTGTTTTTTCTTTGTTTTTTTACGATAAATATTTAATTTTGACCTCGACCTAATCGTGTAAAATTTCTATATATGCTAAGTATATGTAGATATCATGAGTTTATTGCATCTAAAACCTTTATTCAATTCTAATTAAAACCTAAAATTATGAAAACAAAAATGTTTACTATTCTAATGTTTTTTGTTGCTTTCTCTTTGTTTTCTCAAGAAACCAAATTTGAGTTGTCAACTAAAAATGCTCCTGATTTTTCTGTTAGCCAAAAATCAGTGAGTAATACTTTATTATTTCATCAGGAAGTTGGAACTGCCGGATGGGCAAGTCAAGACTTTGAAGAAGCTAACAGCCAATACGATTGCCAATCAGCTGATGATTTTGATGTTATTATGGGCCCTTGGACTATCGAAGCTGTTTCTGTTTTTGGGAGCTATAGCTCGGCTGGTAACCTTGAATTTGTCCATGTTTATTTTTATGAAAATAATGCCGGAATACCTGGAGAATTGATAAAGGAATTTTTATCGGTTCCTTGTATTTCTGATACAAAAAGTGGTTTTGCTTATGTTGATTTGCCTGAAAATGTTGTGCTTGAAAATGGTAAGTATTGGATAAGTGTTGTAGCTCATATGGACTTTACACCTTATGGACAATGGTTTTGGTGGAATGCAACCTCGAATAATGGGGCAGTTTGGCGTTGGAGAAACCCTAATGGTGGTTTTGGACAAGGGACAAGTTGGAATAATGCTCAGGTAATTTTCGGAGGTTCTGCCGGTAATGATCTTTCACTTTCTCTTTATGGCACTGCTCCTAATTTGATTCTTGCAAGATGTATAAATTTTTATGGACAATCTGGGCATTATTATTTGGGTCATAACCAATGGAAAGATGTTGTAACTAATAATGTTAATGCACTTGGTGCTGTCGAGATTGATGGCGTTATGTATGCATTGAATACAACTAGGCAATTTGGCTCTTTCAATCCGCTACTTACAACATGGACAATGATTGGAGAAACCGGAATTACTGCTCCAAATTTTGTATTCTCCCTAGCTTATGACCCTGTTGGGAAAGTGATTTACACCATTGGTTTAACGGGTACTTATCCTGATTTTGAATTTTCTTTGTATTCTATAAATAAGGCTACAGGTCAGGGTACATTAATTGCAACAGATGAAAATACCGGTACAATAGTAGCAATTGCTTCAGACAATGCCGGTAATTTATATGGAGTAAGGCATTATCCAACTGAAAATGCTGAATTTATTGCCATAAATAAAAATAATGCTTCTGCAACTTTAATTGGAGATATTGGGGGAAGAGTATCCACCCAATTTCCAGCATTGGCTTTTAGCCTTTACGATAACAGTTGTTACTTTAAAGCAATTGGTACTCCGCCTGACTTTTTATATGGTTCATATAAAATTGATGTCACAACCGGTGCAACTACTCAAATTGGAGATGCTACAATAAGTGCTCAAATTACCGGTTTCTCAATACCATATACAGGCGAACTTTATAAGGTGAATTACAATGTATATGGATCAAATGGTTCAATAAAAGGCAAGGTAAATAATAACTCATTCGTTTCTGGTGGCGTATTTGTTGAAGGTGCTAATGTTACTTTTGCCGCATTTCCAAGTTCTGGCTATAAAGTGAAAGTTTGGGCAGTTAATGGGATTCAGAAACCAGGCAGTAGTAATGGGTTTGTTTATGAAAACTTAGATAAGGATATTCTTGTTACTGTAGAGTTCATGCCTTCAACAACAGACATTAATGATGTTGAAGATGCTATTGCGGTTTATCCGAATCCATTTAGAGATGAATTGTTAATTTCAAATCCATCACTCATTAAAAGAGTTCAAATAATTAATGTTTTAGGCATAAAAGTTTTTGAAGACGTTTCCCCTAACGATGTTATAAAAACTTCAAGCTTGCCCGTAGGTATTTATTTTGTAAAAATAGAAACTATTGATGGGGCTAAAATCACTCACAAAGTAGTAAAGAACTAGTTAATACATAATTATTATGTGTAAGAGCCTTGAAATTACTTCGAGGCTCTTTCTTTTTGATGCATTTTTTGTTTATATTTGTCAGTCAAGCTAAAATTTCTTATCTGTTTGTTATGAGAAAACTATTAATGCCTATAATGATATTTCTAATGTTTGTGTCAGGTATTAGTGCGTTTTGTCAGCAAAGTAAACTTGATTCTCTCCGTCAGGAACTTTCGAAAGCAAAGGAAGATTCACTCAAATGTAGATTACTTTTTGATATAGGTTATACTTTTGAACAAAGGATGCCTGATTCGGCCTTGTATTATTATAATAAAGGGCTTGAACTCTCAAGAAAAAGCGAATTGAGAGGTTATGAGGCTACTGCTATTCGTTTTATTGGAATTGTTTATCGCAGTAAAGGAGATTATGATAAGGCTCTTGAATTATTTTTTGAAGCTTTAGCTATAGCGGAAGAAATAGATGATCAAAAAAGAATTGGAGCCGCTTATTCAAGCATAGGTCTGGTTTATTACAATAGAGGAAATTTTGACGAAGCAATTGATTATCAGTTGAGAGCTGCGGCTATTGAAGAAGTTATGGATAATAAACAAGGGCTTCTAGCTATCTATAATAATATCGGAATTATTTATGACAACCTTGGACTGTATGATAAAGCAATAGATTATCACCATAAATCACTTAAACTTAAAGAAGAACTTGGAGATAAATCAGGAATCGCAGGAAGCTACTCTAATATTGGAAGTATTCATTTTAGCCAAGCTGATTATGATGCCGCATACGATTATCATAAAAAAGCATTAGATATTTATATTGAATTGGAGAATGTTAGAGGCCAGGCTACTGCATACAATAATCTTGGACTTTTATACAGAAATTTGAAGGATTATAATCTAGCCCTTGAATATTATACGAAATCTCGTGAACTTCGTGAACAACTTGGCGACAAAAGAGGCTTGTTTATCATTTATAATAACTTAGGAATTGTAAACAGACATTTGGGGAATTTTGAAACTTCACTTGACTACTACGAAAAAGCAATGAAAATTAGCCAAGACCTTAAAGATAAGCACGGGCAATCAGTTGTTTTTAATAGTGTTGCTAATTTATATATTGCTATGTCTGATTCATCAGACGTGTCAAAAAGGTCTCACTATTTAAAAACAGCTAGAAAATATAGTCATTTAGCTTATGATTTAGCAGTTGAAACAGGCTCTATACCAAGGCAGAATTTTGCTGCTAACAATTTACGTGTGGTTTATACAAAAATTGGAAATTGTTGTGAAGCATTAAAATATGCTGAAATTGTAATGACTACTAATGATAGCCTTAATAGTCAGGAGAAAACAAAAGCTATTATTAATGCAGAAAAAAAATTCCAGGTTGAAAAAAAACAATTACAAATTGAAAAACTTGAGAAAGAAAAAGCCCTTCAAGATATCCAACTTGAAAAACAGAATGAGTTAGCTAAAATGCAAATGATAATTATCATAGTCGTAATATTAGGGCTAATGATTCTGGCAGCGTTTTTTATTTTTGTTGTCCATAGGTTGAAAGTCACGAAGTTGCAGAAAAAAATAATCGAAGAACAGAAGGTAATTGTTGATGAGAAAAATATAATGCTAAATGAGCAGAATGAGGAGATTCGGGCTCAACATGACGAGATTGAGCATCAAAGAGATGAGATTGCTGCGCAGAGAGACATGGTGGTAAGGCAGAAAGAACATATTGAAAGGCAAAAAAATCAAATTACTGATAGTATCACATACGCAAAGCTAATACAATCAGCTGTTCTGCCAGATGATAGCTCTACACAAAGTTTGCTTGGTGAACATTTTATTTTATTTACCCCAAAAGATATTGTTTCAGGTGATTTTTACTGGGTAAACAAGGTTGGCAACAAGCTGGTTTTTGCAGTTGCTGATTGCACCGGTCATGGCGTGCCGGGCGCGTTTATGAGTATGCTGGGATTGTCGTTTCTGAAAGAAATTGTTGGCAAAAAAGGTAATACTAACCCTGCCGAAATTCTTGGCCAGCTCAGGGATAGTATAATTGATTCGTTGCAACAAAAAGGAAAATCTACCGATCAAAAAGATGGGATGGATATGGCTTTATGTGTGTTTGACCTTGCAACTCATAAACTTCACTATGCCGGAGCAAATAGCCCTTTAATTATTGTAAAACAGAATAAAGAATTTCAAATTATACTTCCGGACAAGCAGCCTATTGCGTATCATCGTAAAATGAAAAATTTTACTAATAACGAAATTCAACTTTCATCAGGAGATTGCATTTATATAGCCAGCGATGGTTATCAAAATCAATTGGGAGGAGAGTTTTATAAAATGTTTATGAGCAAAAATTTCTACATTCTCTTGGCTAATATTTCTGATAAACCTATGGTTGAACAAAAACAATTATTGCTCGATAATTTTGAAAAATGGAAGGGAGAATACGAGCAGGTTGATGATTTGACCATTATTGGCATAAGAAATTTATTCTAATCTTCTATTGTCTGTTGTAATAATTAATTCTCCGATTGCTGCTTTTTATATCCACATAGCCACAATAGAGCTAAAAACAATATCTTTGCAAATTACTTAACGCTGAAACAAATGCTATTAGGCGATATACTGCAATTATATAAGGAAAGCCCTCAAACGCAACAGATTATTTCTTATCTGAAAAATAAAGATGAGAAGTTTATTGGATTGTCCGGAATTGCAGGGTCTTCGCTTGCTATGGTTGCAGCATCAGTTTATAGATCACAGATAGGCCCTTTTGTGTTTGTAATGTCGGATAAAGAGGAGGCAGCTTATTTTTTCAATGATATGGAAAGTGTTCTGGGTGAAAAAGGAGTGTCATACGAAAATCGAAGTATTTTCTTTCTGCCTTCATCTTTCAAAAAAACACATGGAAATGCAGATGTCAACAATGCTAATGTGTTGTTAAGGTCTGAGGTTATCAATAGGCTGTCTTCTGAAACTAAGAAGTTTATTGTAGTAACATATCCCGAAGGGATTTCCGAAAAAGTTGTTTCAAGGAAAATCCTTAAGAAGAACACTCTGGTTTTAAATCAAGGCGAACCAACTTCCATTGATTTTATTGTAGAACTTTTGAATGAATATGGGTTTGAGAAAGTTGATTTTGTTGTTGAGCCTGGTCAATTCTCTTTAAGGGGTGGCATTGTTGATGTGTTTTCTTATTCAAATGACTTCCCATATCGCATTGAAGTTTTTGGAGATAATGTAGAAAGTCTTAGGTGGTTTAATCCGGAAACGCAAACATCAATTGAAAAGCTTCAGAAAGTATCTATATTGCCTGATATAAACAGTCTTGCTGTTTCTAATGAAAAAGAGGATTTCTTCTCATTACTTCCTTCACATACAGTGTTTTGGCATGAAGATGTTAATTATGCCAAGGATATTATAGAGAAATTATATGACGATTATAACGATAATAATAAGAATATTGCAATTGAAAGCCTTTATATAAGCAATGCCGATTATGTAAACAGAATACAGGAGTATTTTAGCATTGAGTTCAGGAAAATATTTCTTTTCAAGGGGAAATCTGTTGAGTTTGATACATCGCCCCAACCTGCTATTAATAAGAACTTTAATATTCTCATAGACAATCTTAAGAAAAATACGGAGAACCGATATAAGAATGTTTTATTATCTGAAAATCAAAAGCAGATAGAAAGGCTTAAAAATATTTTCGAAAACATTCTGTCAGGCTCTGATGATATAGGTTTTGAGTATAGTATTATTAGTGTTACGGTGCATGAAGGATTTGTTGACCATTCGCTAAAAATTGCATGCTATACCGATCATCAGATTTTTGAACGATATCATCGTTATCAACTTAGAGATAAATTTCCCGCAAAACAGTCAATCACAATAAAAGAACTGAATAGTCTTAAACCTGGAGATTTTATAACACATATTGATCACGGTATTGGAATATACAGTGGATTAGAGAAAATAGAAGTGAATGGGAAACTCCAGGAGGCTGTCAGACTTAAGTATAAAGACAACGATGTTCTTTATGTTAGCATACATTCACTACACAGGATTTCTAAATATTCCGGCAAGGAAGGTTTTACGCCTTCTCTTAACAAGATTGGATCTTCAGCGTGGGCAAACTTAAAAAATAAGACTAAGCAGAGATTAAAAGATATTGCTAAGGATCTCATAAAGCTTTATGCTGAAAGAAAATCAAAAATTGGGTTTGCCTTTTCGCCCGATTCATATCTGCAAAATGAATTAGAAGCGTCATTTATCTATGAAGATACACCTGATCAAATAAAGTCTACAGCCGATGTTAAAAAGGATATGGAAGAAATTGTGCCTATGGATAGGCTTATTTGCGGTGATGTTGGTTTTGGGAAGACGGAAGTAGCAATTAGGGCTGCGTTCAAAGCTGTTTCTGATAGTAAGCAAGTTGCAGTGCTTGTTCCGACAACAATTTTAGCACTGCAGCATTATCAAACATTCTCAGACAGGTTGAAAGATTTTCCATGTGAAGTCGATTACATAAATCGCTTTAAATCAACAAAAGAAAAAACTGTAATACTTAAAAAGCTTAAGGAGGGTAAGATAGATATTCTTATTGGAACTCATCGCCTTGTAAGCGAGGATGTTAAGTTTAAAGATCTTGGCTTGCTTATTATTGACGAAGAGCAGAAATTTGGGGTAGCCAAGAAGGAAAAGCTTAAGCAAATAAAGGTGAATGTAGATACTCTTACGCTAACAGCAACTCCTATTCCTAGAACTTTACAATTCTCACTTATGGGAGCGAGAGACCTTTCTCTTATAAATACTCCACCACCAAACAGGTATCCTATTGTTACAGAGCTTCATGTTTATAGTGAGAGTTTGATTAAGGAAGTTGTTAATTTTGAGTTAAATAGAGGAGGCCAAGTATTTTTTGTCCATAATAGAGTGCAAAATATAATGGATATAGCTGCATTGGTCAAAAGGCTTGTGCCTGATGCTGAGGTTGCGGTGGGCCATGGGCAAATGGATGGCAAAAAGCTTGAAGAAGTTATGATTGGCTTTGTGAGGGGTGATTTTGATGTGCTTGTTGCTACAACTATTATCGAATCAGGGCTTGATATTCCAAATGCAAATACAATCATCATAAACAATGCACAAAACTTTGGACTTTCAGATCTGCATCAGATGAGAGGTCGGGTAGGGCGTTCAAATAAAAAAGCTTTTTGCTATCTAATAACACCTCCTTTGTCTACATTAACAGATGAGGCTAGAAGGAGGCTTAGGGCTATCGAAGAGTTTTCCGATCTCGGAAGTGGGTTTAATATTGCAATGAGAGATCTTGACATTAGAGGTGCTGGCGATATTTTTGGAGCAGAACAAAGTGGCTTTATCTCAGATGTTGGTTATGATATGTATCATAAGATTCTTGATGAAGCTATTCTGGAGCTGAAAGAAAATGAATACAAATATTTATTTACATCGGAGCTCGCAGAGGAAATTGAGTTTGTAAGAGAATGCCAACTTGAAACAGATATGGAGCTGCATATTCCAACAGATTATGTTTATAATATTGAAGAACGTCTTAGCCTTTACAAAGAACTTGATAGCCTTGAAAGAGAAGAACAACTTCAAGCTTTTTCTGTTAATTTGAAAGATAGATTTGGAGAAATACCAAACCCAACTGTTGATCTATTTGATGCTGTTAGGTTAAGATGGTATGCTAAAAAATCCGGATTTGAAAAAATTATCCTTAAGGGTGGAATCTTTATAGGCTATTTTGTTAGTAATAGTGAGTCTGCGTATTATGAAGGAAGCGATTTTGGAAATATCCTACAGTTCGTTCAGAATAATAACAAAATTTCTCAAATGAAAGAATCAAACGGCAGACTAAGTCTTACAATAAAAAACATTAAGAATATTTCAGATGCTTTGAACGTATTCAATCTAATTAATCAAAATAATTCAAACCCAGCCTTAGTCTAAAGATTTTCTAAATCAGTTCTGATTAATTTTTACTACAAATCAACTTATAAAAACTAATCTTGTTCGCCTCTGATAATTTCTTTGATATCAGCTTTTAACTTATCGGCTAGATGCTCAGCTTTTACCATGCTATTGCTTTCAGAATAAATTCTGATTATAGGCTCTGTGTTACTTTTTCTAAGGTGAACCCACTCTTTGTCAAAAATTATCTTGATACCATCTTCCATGTTGATCTCATAATTTTTGTATTGCAGAGCAATTTTCTTCATAACATTGTCTATATTCAAATCCGAAGGGAGTTCAATCTTGTTTTTCGACATATGATATTCAGGGTAAGTTTTCTTCAAAGCTTTGCAAGTTTTTCCTGATTTCGCCAAGTGAGTTAGGAAAAGTGCAATGCCTACAAGTGCATCTCGCCCATAATGCAAATCAGGATATATAACTCCACCATTTCCTTCTCCTCCGATAACAGCATCAATAGCCTTCATTTTTTCAACTACATTTACCTCCCCAACAGCAGATGCGTAATATTTGCAATTATGTTTTTCAGTTACATCCTTAAGAGCATAAGTTGAGCTTAAATTACTCACTGTTCCACCCGGCGTATTTTTCAGAATATAATCAGCAATAGAAACAAGAGTATATTCCTCTCCAAACATATCTCCATCCTCGCAAACAATAGCCAATCTGTCAACATCAGGATCGGTTGCAAAGCCAAGATGAGCTTTATGTCTTACAACTTCGGAAGATAGTTCTGTTAGATGCTCTGCTAAAGGTTCCGGGTTATGCGGGAAAATCCCATTAGGCTCGCAATACAGTTCAATTACATTTTTTACTCCCAGCGACTTTAGTAATGCAGGGAAAGCAATTCCTCCAACAGAATTCACGCAGTCGATTACAACAGTAAAGTTGGCATTTTTTATTGCTTTAGTGTCAACTAGAGGCAGCTCCATTATTTTTTTTATATGGCTTTTCAGCCATGCATTATCCTGATAATATTTGCCTAGCTTGTCTACAGTAGCAAAGTCAAAATTGCTTGGTTCTGAGAGTTTTAAGACTTCTTCTCCATCAGCTTTAGATAAAAATTCTCCCTTTTCATTTAGCAGCTTAAGTGCATTCCAGTTTTTAGGGTTATGACTTGCTGTGATAATAATACCACCATGCGCTTTTGTTTCACAAACGGCCATTTCTACAGTTGGAGTAGTTGCCAAGCCCCCGTCTATTACATCAATACCTAAAGAAATTAAACCAGATGTAATAATATTACTAACTAGAGGCCCGGAAATTCTAGCGTCGCGCCCTATAGCAACTTTTAAATTCTCATTAGGAAATTTTCTTTTTAGCAAAGTTCCATATCCTAAGGAAATGTTCAAAATGTCAACAGAGCTTAATGATTCCCCGGCTTTTCCTCCTAATGTTCCTCTTATTCCTGAAATAGATTTTATTAATGTCATTGTTTGTGATTTTTTGAATGGCAAAGATAAATTATAGGTCGGAATATAAGACAAGTTAAACGCTTATTTTGTTTTTAATTATTAACAATATTAAGATTGATTTTGATTTTCAGGATATTGAAACTAATCTTAGTTTAATAAGCTTTTAGAATGTTCTTAATTCGATAAAAAATGGTGTGTAATTTGATATAGAAATGCTAATTTTGGCAGTAATTAAAAACAGTATCAAAGTGAATAGCAGTTATAGGATTTCCCTTCTTTATGTAACATTCTTTTATGTGATTTTCATTGCTTCTTCATGTTCATCTACCAGAAGACTTAAAGAAGGAGAGTATTTGCTTACTAAGAACGTTATTGTAATGGAAGATACATCTGTAGATGCATCTGAATTAAAAAGATATATTCGGCAAACCCCAAACAGAAGGATATTGGGCTTTTATCGTTTTCACATGAGAACTTATTTAAATGCCGACAGAGGAAAGGAAAACAGAATAAAAAGGTGGATGAAAAACGCTATTGGTGAGCCTCCTGTGGTTTATGACCCAGTTTTAGCAAATAATACTGTTAAACAATTCCAGCTTTTTGTACAGAGTAAAGGATATTTTAATGCTGAAGTTGTTTCGCAGGAAGTTACATCCGGAAAAAAAATGAAGGTTATATATACCGTAAAAGGGAATACTCCTTACACACTGAGAAATATTAATTATGAAGTAAAAGATCCATTTCTTGCAAAATTTATATATGCCGATACAGCAAGTTCATTGATTAAGCCTAACATAAATTATGATGCCGACGTTTTTCAGAAGGAAAGGGAAAGAGTTTCTCGTGAATTAAGAAATACAGGGTTTTATGAGTTTACTAGAGACTTTGTTACATTTAGAGTAGATACAGCATTAGGTAGCAAACAGGCTGATTTAGAAATTCTCATAAATAATCCTCTTGTTCCAATAACTGGGAGAAGGGATACTATCGCGGAAAAGCGACACAGACGTTATTTTATTAGTGAAGTAAATGTTATTCCTGAATACAGCCCTCTTAGGCCTTCAATTCCGTTTAACGATACTACTGTTGTGTTTTATGGCAAGCGAAAATCAAAGTATTCATTCCTGCACGATGATCCTCTGAAAATCAGACCTGAAGTTATTGCTCGAAATCTTAATATCAGACCGGGAGAAGTTTATGCAATTAGGGGGGTAGAGCAAACTTATTCATATATTTCTTCTTTGAGAAATCATCGTTATGTTAATATTAATTTTCAAAGCACCGAAAATAGCTATAATAATATTCATCCAAATGATACAATAGGATTGCTTGAGGCCAGGGTTCAGCTTTCAAGATCTCCGGCAATTGCATATGCAATTGAGGCTGAGGGATTGAACACTTCCGGAAATCTTGGGGCGGGAGCTAACTTATTATTCCAGCATAAAAATGCTTTTAAGGGAGCCGAAATATTTAACTTAAGACTTAAAGGGGCTCTTGAAATGTCGGGAGATAAAGACTCATACAGAGTTTTTGAATCATTGCCGTTTAATACTCTTGAAACCGGTGCCGAAATTAGTTTTGAATTTCCAAAGCTGCTTGTGCCGGTTGCTGAAGATAGGCTTACTCAGAGAGCAAGGCCTAAGAGTATGATTATGACAGGGATTAACTATCGCCAAAGGCCTGATTATACTAGAATTGTTTTTAATGTTAATTATGGGTTTGAATGGAGTGAAACAAAAGAAAAACGTCATTATGTTACTCCTGTTGAGATTAGTTCGATAAGAATATTTAATGACTCAATATTAAGGCTGAATATTCCGGATTCAAATCCTCTGATCTTAAGCCGTTTTAGAAATCACCTCACAGCCGGTTTGAGATATACTTACGAATATAATACTCAGATTCTAGGCAGAAATGTTGATTTTTCATACTTAAGAACAAATTTTGAAACTTCAGGAAATATGCTTTACCTGGCTTCTACATTAGCAGGTAGCGAAAAGGATAATAACGGACACTACAGAATTTTTAATATACCATATGCGCAATTCATTAAAGGAGATTTTGATTGGAGGAGATACAAAGTTTTAGATGAAAATAATACTTTAGTATTTAGATTAATGGCCGGATTAGGTGTCCCATACGGAAATGCAGATGTTTTGCCTTTTGTGAAAAGCTACTATAGTGGTGGTGCAAACAGCGTTAGGGGTTGGAGAATATACAGCCTTGGACCTGGTAGCTATCAGGGTGAAACATCCGGCAGCTTTGACAGATATGGTGATGTTAAACTTGAAGGTAATGTTGAGTATAGATTTCCTGTTTATGGGTTTGTGAAAAGCGCATTGTTTATTGATGCCGGTAATGTTTGGTTTGTAAGGGCAAATGAGGATTTTGAGGGTGGCGAATTTCTACTTAATAAGTTTTATAAAGACATTGCCATTAGTGGAGGGTTAGGGGTTCGCTTGGATTTTGACTTTTTTGTTATTCGTGTCGATGCCGGATTGCCGCTTAGAAACCCTGCTATGCCTGAAGGCGACAGATGGATAAGAAAAGTAACCGGATACAAAGATTTTAATTATAATCTGGGGATTGGTTATCCATTCTAATTCTAGTACTTTTATTGCATGAAAGAACAACAATTCGCAGAACTTCTAATAGAAGAATTTCCTTATACTCCAACAGTTGATCAAATCGAACTTCTGAAAAGCCTGTCGGAATTTATATACAGGCAAGAGGATAACTCTCTTTTTATAATTAAGGGATATGCAGGAACTGGTAAAACAACAGTTGTTTCTAATTTGGTAAAAGTACTTCCGAAAATTAAAGCAAAAACGATATTGCTCGCACCTACAGGAAGAGCTGCAAAAGTTATGGCTTCTTATAGCAGGGAAAAAGCATATACAATTCATAAAAAAATATACAGGATTAATGCCGGTAAAGATGGATTACCCGGATTGAAAATGATTGAGAACAAGCATAAAAACACTTTTTTTCTTGTCGATGAAGCTTCAATGATTTCAGCCATTAGCCAAGACGGAGGTGAGCTTTTCTCAGGTAGAAATCTTCTTGATGATCTTATTCAATATGTTTATAGCGGAGATAATTGTAGGTTGATTCTAATAGGCGATACTGCCCAACTTCCTCCTGTTAAAGCTGTTGAAAGCCCCGCCCTAAGCCCTGAATTTATGAAGGCTTCTTTCCATTTAACTGTATGGGTGTCTGAATTAAGAGAGGTTGTCAGGCAGGCACAAGACAGCGGCATCCTTTATAATGCTACATTGATAAGAAAAATGCTTCTGCTTAATTCCAAAGGGTTTCCTAGACTCGACTTGCAAGGATTTGATGATATAAAAAGACTTGAAGGACAGGATGTAGGTGATGAAATAACATCTGCATTCAGCAATCGTCAGTGCGAGGAATCAGTAATTGTATGTCGTTCAAATAAAAGAGCTAATCTTTTTAATAAAAATATACGAAATCGTATTTTACTCAGAGAAGAGGAGATTAGCGCCGGCGATCTGATGATGGTTGTTAAGAATAATTACTTCTGGCTTCCTCAAACATCTCAGATTGGATTTATTGCAAATGGGGATATAATTGAGTTAACAAGAATTAGAAAAATTGAAGAACTATACGGGTTTAGATTTGCTGACGTTTCTGCAAGAATGCTAGATTACCCGGACGAACCGGAAATCGATGTGATGATTATGCTTGACGCAATATATGCAGATGCTCCTTCACTTACTTTCCAGCAAACTGGGCAATTGTTTGAACAAGTTTCACTTGATTATGCTGAATATGCAAGCAAGAGAACTCGATTGCTTAAAGTTAAAAGCAACCCCTATTTTAATGCTCTTCAGGTAAAATTTGCGTATTCATTAACTTGTCATAAAGCTCAAGGCGGACAATGGAAAAATGTTTTTGTGGAAATGGGATATATTCACGATAATAATCCGGATATTGAATATCTCAGATGGCTTTATACTGCATTTACAAGAGCAACCGACAATTTATACTTAATCGGATTTAATGACGAATTTTTTGTTTAAAAAAAATTGATTTAAATTAGCTATTTGCTGTTAAAAGTCTTTGCTGTTTCTGAAAAAACCTGTAGGTTTGCTCAGAAATTTCCCCTGAAATTTATTCACCCTTAATAATAAATACAATGAAAGAAAAACTTGAAATTAAACCTCTTGTTGGTTTTGGCAGCATTAAGTTTGGGGCAACTCAAGATGAAATAAAAAAAATATTCGGCGAACCACAGGAAGTTGAATCGCTCCCGGGAGAAGCTGATGAGTCAGATGCTGAGGCCTGGAATTATTGGGATATTGGACATACTGTATTTTTTGAAAAGGATTCACAAAATCGCTGTACTTGTTTTGAAACAGATAGCGATGAGGTTACATTATTTGGTAAAGATATTTTTGTAATGTCTGAGGCGCAAATAATTAAGCTTATGAATGACAAAGGTTATACAAGTATTGATGTTGAAGATGAAGAGTGGGGAGAAAAAAGAGTTTCTTTTGACGATGCCGTTGTAGATTTCTATTTTGAAGATGACAACCTTATAAGTATCAGCTGGGGTGTGATGAGCGATGATAATAACAATTATAATTGGCCTAAGTAAGCTCCTATAAAGATGCTATATCCGTTTAAATTTAAAACCCAGTTTTTTGAGAAAATTTGGGGTGCGAATAATTTAAAATATCTTCCGGGGAAAAATTGTGCGCATATCGATAAATGTGGCGAAAGTTGGGAAATATCTGGTTTGGAAAATAAATCCTCGGAAATTGAAAATGGGTTTCTAGCCGGTAATTTTCTTGATGAAATTGTTGAAGTTTATATGGAAGACCTTGTGGGTGAAAGGGTCTTTTCTCAATATGGAAACAGCTTCCCATTGCTAGTCAAATTTCTTGATACTGCCGATTATTTGTCTGTTCAGGTGCATCCGGGAAACAATAAAGCCACTTTAGGGAAGGCTGAAATGTGGTATGTTGTTAATGCTGAACCGGAATCGGAAATTATTTTGGGGTTTAATCAAAAAGTAAACAAAGAAGCTTTTATCTATCATCTAGAAAATAAATCTCTTAGAAGTATTCTGAACATTATTAAACCTAAAGCGGGTGATGTTTTTTATATTCCGCCGGGGACAATTCACGCAATTGGTGCCGGAGTTACCTTGCTTGAAATTCAACAATCATCAGACATTACTTATAGAGTATATGATTGGGATAGACCTGGACTAGACGGAAAACAAAGAGAACTAAACATTGAGCAAGCATTAAACACTATAGATTTTGAGGCTATAAACCTTGATAAAATATCTTTTTCAGAACAATTGAATCAATCTGTAAGCATTCTCCAAACCGACTATTTTACTGCAAATGTATTGGCGTTTAACAAGCCATTTAAAACTGATTATGTTAAAATAGATTCATTTGTTATTTTATGTTGTGTTGAGGGAAGTTATAAGATTAACATTGACGGTGTTGATGAATTAATAGAAAAAGGCAGGTGCATTTTGCTACCTGCCGATTCCAATGAGATAGAACTCATTAGTGATTTTGCCAGAATTATAGAAGTGTTTGTATAGCAGTTTATAAAAGTGAAGTAATCTGCTCATCTAAAGGCTTAACCTTTGATGCAAACACACCTACCAATTCTCCGTTTTCATCAATTAAATATTTATGAAAATTCCACTTGGGCTCTTGGTTGTTCCATCCGTTTTTCTCTTTGTCTGAAAGCCATTGATAAACCGGGTGCATATCATTGCCTTTCACAGAAACCTTTTCAGTCATTAAAAAAGTAACTCCGTAATTTACTTCACAAAAAGATGCAATATCCTCATTGCTGCCTGGCTCCTGATTCATAAAGTTGTTTGCAGGAAATCCAATAACAACAAGATTGTTTTTGTATTTTTTTGAAAGTTCTTCCAGCTCGGCATATTGTGGAGTAAAACCACACTTGGAAGCAGTATTTACAATTAATACATTTTTGCCTTTGAAAATTGAAAAATCAATTTCATCGCCAAAAAGTGACACAGCAGAAAGCTCATAAAATGATACTTTGCTTTGGGCTTGTTCGGGTTTTGTTTTTGCACTGCAGCTAAAAACGCTGAATAATAATGATGTAAGTGCCATGATATAAATTTTTACATTCATAGTTTTATGTTTTTTATAACTAAACAACTTTATATTAGTTATGTTCAACTCAAATGTTAGGAGAGGGGGTGAATTATTTTTGCTATAACCTGCAAATTATACCAAGTTTATAAATGTCAAACATTAGAATGCTTGGCTTTGTGCTTTTTAAATTTCCTTCAATAGTTTTTCTAAATAACCCGAAAAAAAATCTTACTAATTTGGTAAGCTTTAGTTTTCTAATCTTTTCAAATATTTTTAAAAGCTTGGAAATAGAAACAAAATCTTTGTCTTTGTTTGTTATATGATAAATTTTTAGAAGATTCTCTGTGCTTTGAATGGTTTTTTCAAGAATTACAGATGCTTCTTCAAGTCCGATATGTTCAACCGGATTGTCAATGTGAATTATAGGAATATTTTTTTTCTTCATCTCAAAGCCTAGTAATGTATCTTCGTGGCCATAGCCGCTTAGGTCTTCATTGAAAGGATTGCTTTCCAGTACAGATTTAGGCATGACAAAGTTGTTGGTCATAAACGATTGATATGGGTTTTTGCTTCTTGTTGAAGCATCAAAAGCTTCTCTTTTGTTACCCCACACCCAATGCAAACTGGTTGAGTCTTTAGGGCGATCTTTCTGATAATTTCTGCCGCCGCAAATTAATGAATCTGGGTTTTTTAGCTCGTCAATTGCCAGGAAATAATTTGATATAAAATTTCTATCTGTGATTAAAGCATCGCAATCCATGAAAAGTAAGTATTGATTTGATGCCTTTTTGCATAGATAATTCCGGATTTTGCTCCTGCCAATATTGTTTTCAAGTTCTTCGTAAATTATTCCAGGTATTTCTATCAGCTTTTGGTTAAGGGTTTTGAAATGAGCATTTGAAGCATCGTCTATGGCGATTATTTCATAAGGTTTTGAAGTGTTTTTTGCTTGGATATAAAGTTCATTTATTAAAGGCAAGACTTCAAAATTATAAACCGGAATACAAATACTCAGCATAACTATCACTTATTTATGTAAAAGTAAAAATTAAATTAAATCATGTCGTTTAAAATTATTATATTTCAATTCTTAAAACGTATTACATTTGCATTTATTTAATTTCATAAAAAATGCACATTTTAATTGCAGGGGATAATGAAGTCGGGTTGCATCTGGCGAGGCTTTTCTCAATGGAAAACCATGATATTACGTTAGTCTGTCCGGATAAAGACCTGATTAAAATTATTGAAACTCATTCCGATTTAATGACAATTGTTGGTGATTCAACATCTAGAGAGGTACTTTTGAATGCGAATGTTAAAAAAGCCGATCTTGTTATTAGTGTTTTGAATGATGGCAGATTGAACCTTTTAACCTGCATTATGTCTAAGCAACTTGGTGCAAAAGTTTGTATTGCAAAAGTTGATAATGCAGAGTATCTGGAAGAAGATTGCAAACAGCTTTATATTAGCTTTGGTGTTGATTATATTGTATCACCCGAAAGAATTGTTTCAAAAGAAATAACAAACCTGCTTAAACATACTGCTGCTGCAGAGATTTTTGATTTTTCTGATGAGCAATTGTTCCTAATGCTTATTAGACTTGATAAAGATGCATTAGTTGTTGGGAAATCTTTGGATGATATTGTGAAAGAGTATGAAAAACTAGACTATAGGGCAGTAGCAATTCATAGAAAATCGCAAACAATAATTCCTAAGGGAAGCGATGTATTTATGGAGAATGATATGGCTTATGTTGTTGCCAAAAAAGAAGGTATAGATCATCTGCTTAAACTTGGCGGTAAAAAAAGATTTGACATAAGTAATATTATGATTGTTGGTGGGGGAACTATTGGCAGTCAAACAGCATTGGCGCTCGAGAAGAAGTTTAATGTTAAACTTTTTGAGATGAACAAAGAGAGGTCTATCGAGCTTTCTGATATGCTTCAAAATACTTTAATAATTAACGGAGATGCAAGAGATATAAATCTTCTTGAAGATGAAAGGATAGGGTCTATGGACGCTTTTGTGTCTGTTACCAATAGCTCTGAAACAAATATCCTAACGTGTTTACTCGCTAGGAGATATGGAGTGAAGAAGACAATCGCGTTGGTAGAAAATCTTGATTATGTTGATATATCTCAAAATATAGGAATTGACACCATAATTAATAAAAAAACAGCAATCGCAAGTTATATAGTGAAATTTACTCTGGCGTCAAAGGTGCTTTCAACTAAGTGTCTTACTGGTATTGATGCTGAAGTTTTTGAGTTTGTTGTTAAGCCAAACTCGCCTGTTACAAAAAAACCGATAAGAAAACTGAGTTTTCCTGATAAAGCTATTATTGGTGGTATTATCAGAGATAATGAAGGCTATATCGCCGTTGGTGATTTTCAAATAAAAGAATACGACAAAGTTGTTGTATTCGCACTTCCACAAGCATTTAACGATGTTGATAAATTTTTCAAAAGCTAAAATTGTCCTATAATGGATAGCAAAAGAGAAATAAACTTTAAACTTATCAGCAAATTTATCGGCATTTTGCTGATGTTTTTGTCTGTATTTATGGCTACTTCCATTAGCTGGTCTTTATATTATGGAGAAGCAAATGCTGTAAGGGCTATATTAATTAGCTCTTTTGCAACATTTTTGTTTGGGCTTTTTTTGTTTTTAATTTCCTATAAAAATGATCACCGCAATATTGGAAAGAAAGAAGGTTATATTATTGTTTCTTTTGCATGGATAAGTATTTCGTTATTTGGAGCTTTGCCTTTCTTTATTTCAGGAGAAATACCTAATTATACTGATGCGTTTTTTGAAACTATGTCTGGCTTTTCTACAACCGGAGCTACAATATTGAATGATATAGAAGCAGTTTCAAAGGGCTTGCTTTTTTGGAGAAGCATGACTCAGTGGCTTGGAGGTATGGGTATTATCGTTTTGACTCTTGCTATTCTGCCAATACTTGGTGTTGGTGGTATGCAGCTTTTTGTGGCTGAAGCTCCTGGTACTACCCCGGCAAGATTGCATCCCAGAATTGCTGAAACTGCAAAAAGACTCTGGGGTATCTATATAATCTTTACGCTTCTGCAAACTATTTTGCTAATGGTTGGCAAAATGAGCTTCTTCGATAGCATTAACCATGCATTTACAACAATGGCTACTGGTGGATTCAGTACTCAAAATTCAAGTATCGCCGGATATTCACCTTATATTCAGTATGTTATTATTTTGTTTATGATTCTTGCCGGTACTAGTTTTTCTTTACATTATTTTCTTTTAAAAGGTCAAATTAAGAAAGTAACAGATAATGAGGAATTTAAATTTTATATTTACCTGATAGGAATAGTATCTTTTGTATTTACAGTTTCTGTAATTGTTGTTTTTCATACAGGCATTGAGAAAGCTTTTAGAGATAGTTTGTTTCAGGTAGTGTCAGTTTTGACCACTACAGGTTTTATTACAGCAGATTATTTGGAATGGAAAAATTTTATGATTTTTGGAATTTTCATGTTAATGTTTACAGGTGGATGTATTGGGAGTACTGGTGGAGGTATCAAAATGATACGCTTACTTGTAATGTTTAAAAATACACGACTGGAATTGAAAAGGCTTATTCACCCTATGGCTGTTGTCCCAGTGAGAATAAATAAAAAATCTATACCCTCAGATATCATTAATAATTTCTTGGCCTTTCTTTTAATATATATGTTGCTGATATTTTCAGGATCAATGATTATGTCAGTTTTTAATTTAGATTTTGTTTCGGCACTTGGAGCTACTGCTGCAACTCTTGGAAATATTGGGCCTGGATTAGGTAGCGTTGGGCCTGTTGAAACATACGCACATATCCCTGATATAGGCAAATGGGTGTTGAGTTTCTTTATGCTAATTGGTAGGCTTGAACTTTTTACCGTATTGCTATTACTTTCACCTACTTTCTGGAGAAAATAAAAAGCTCGATTGAATTAACTAAAATTAAATCAATCGAGCCTAAAATATTTCTATCTGCTATATTATGCAGATTTGAAAAATTCTATAGCATCCTCTGGAGTAGCGACTAGTTTAAGTGGAAGCCCAAACTTATTCGTTGCTTTCAGAATCAAATTCAAATAGTATTTTTTAAATACATTGGCATCTGTTACAACAGCCGTCTTTTTTAGTCCCTGAGAAATTGCCCTTTGAATAGCTACTTCCTCAAACCATTTTCTGTCGCTTGGATTTACTACTCCTTGATTTCGTATGTCAGCCATAAAGTTTGTTACCGGCATCTTATCCATTTGCGACTTCTGATAATCAAGCACAGTATTGTACGTTCCTCTGTAATTCTCTGAACTTACTTGTCCATGCCATGTTACCGTAACAAGCTTGTGTTTTGGTATATACGTTGCTTTTACATAGTCATTATCAATGATAACAACTACATCTTCCATTACATCTACGTTTCCCATATCTATATATTTTAAAAGTTAGTGATCTTTGCGTATACAACTGTTTAAAATTAATAATTAAATTTTGTTAAAGCAAATATTTTATGTTTTTTTCAAAGTCTTGTCATTGTTGAATATTTGGCAATTTATTGTTCGTTTAAGCAATGTTAGTTTTGGCAGTTGTTTTTTGTTTTTTTGTGGGTGGAAAATAGTTTGTATTTTTTTTCAACAATAAATACAATGCTTCTGTCATATCTAAGTGTTTCTCTTAATAATATGGAAGATTTATACAATATTGATTTTGAAAATATATATTACTTTTGCAAAATATTACTGAAAAAAATATTCCAAATGAACGGAATCAATAATAGATATTTTTTGATTTTATTGACTTGCATTTTTGTGCTGTCGTTGTCCAATGTATATTCTCAAATTGAAACTAGAACTAATATGAATATCACCTACAAAGTTGCTGATTATACTGTTCCTGAAGTGCTTTTAAGTCATTATGTTCAATTTGCTTCTGTAACCGGCGTTGAAAAAGAAGCAGGTGAATTCCTGGCTCATGTGTGTAGAGAATTGGGATTACATGTCAGAGTTTTTACAGATGAAATTGATAGTTATAATTTTGCCGCGTCATTGTACCCGCTTGATTCTAAGAAGCCAAACATAATTTTCTTAAATCATATTGATGTTGTTCCCGCTGGTGATGTGCATAAATGGACACATCCTCCGTTTTCAGGAATTATTGATAATGACGAGGTTTGGGGAAGGGGTGCTATTGATAACAAGGGCATGGCAGTTACTCAATTGCTGTCTATCGCGAATTTTATTAATCTTGCTAAGGATGTTGATTTGCCATTTAATGTTACCTTACTTTCTGTATCTAATGAGGAAACAGGTGGGCTTTTAGGAGCATCTATTATTGCTGAAAACCATTTAAATGAACTTAATCCTGTTGTGGTTTATGGTGAAGGCGGCACAGGTGTCTTAGGTGCAATAAAGTCTGATCCTGACTTTCCGGTATTCGGGATTTCTGTCGCACAGAAAAGAGGGCTTTGGTTTGTAATTGAGGCTTCTAATAACTTGTCAGGTCATGGTTCTATGCCTCGCAACCAATATCCAAATAAGGAAGTTGTAATGGCTAGTAAAGCGCTTCTTGATGCCAGGCCTCAAATTATTTTAATTCCACCTGTTAGAGAAATGATAAGAACACTTGGAAAACATGAGGGAGGTAGACGAAAATTTGTTCTTAGAAACATAAGCATTTTTGCTCCATTTTTTACAAAAACTCTTAGAGAAGACCCATTGTTGGCTGCTATGATTGCAAATACAATGACTCTAACAAATTTGTATTCAACGCTGGGTGCCGACAATCAAGTTTCTAATCAAGCAAAAGCAGTTTTTGATTGCAGATTGTTGCCGCAAACTGATACTGATAAGTTTCTTAAATATGTCAAGAAGAAAATAAAAAACTACGATGTTTCTCTAAGAGTTATTCATGAAACTCCAAGAGCGCCCGTTTCTGAAACCGGCTATTATTACAATGCAATGGAGCAGGCTATATTGAATGTTTATGGTGATGTTGGGGTAACCCCGATAATGTTTCTTGCTAATAATGATAATGCATATTTTCGAATGAACAATATCCCTGCTTATGGAATTATGCCGGTTGTTCTTTCCAGAGCTCATATGGAAACTATACATATGGTAGATGAAAGAATCCCTGTGCCTATTTTATATAAGGGAATTAAAGCTTATACTGAAATGTTGAGAATACTGCTGGAGGTTGATGAGGACGTGGATTTGTCAATTAAAAAATTGACATTCGCCAAATAAACGATTCAACTTTTTAAGTTATTTAATCGTTTCTTTAATTCATCAATAGCTTTGTCTAGGCTGATGTTTCTTAATAAAATATCCTTGCCTGCATATAAAGTAACGTTGCCTTCTCTTGCTCCAATAAATCCAAAGTCTGAATCAGCCATTTCACCTGGTCCGTTTACCATGCAACCCATTACAGCAATCTTAATGCCCGGATAATCTGCAAATTCAAGCTGAACTTTAGCTAAAAGCTTCTGCAAATCGTAAGTGGTTCTTGAGCATGTTGGGCAAGAAATAAATTCGGTCTTGCTTATCCTTATTCCTGACGCTTGCAGCAAGCCATACACTATTTCTGTAACTTTCTGGTGTTCTATTTTGTCGTTTTCAATCCACAAACCCTGAACTCTCCTCTCAATTAATAGTCTTGAAATGTCGGTTGTAAGTTTTATTATAAACTCATCAATAACACTTTCATCATATCTTAATCTTAATACTATCGGAAAATCTCTGTTATATGAAAGGTCTGAATATATGTTTGAATAATTTTCCTTTTTTGAAAGGTTAAGTATTATAACAGGAGAATTAATTTCCTTTGTTAAATTCAATTTGTTTAACAAACTGATATCCTCAACATTTATGAAATTAATTTCTTTGTGAAAGTCAACTTCTTTTAAGTTCTCAATGTTTATTAAAGGAAAAACATTTGTGTTTTCCTTTTGTTTGATGATTTCTGAATTGACAATAAACCGCTTATTTCCATCTTTTATCTCTTTTTCATCATCAATATAAATATAATCAGGGTGTAATGTTTCTTTTGTTTTGTTAGAGAAATATTCATTAGAAAATCCTGAAATTACAATAGCTTTTTGGCCAAAAGGTATATTAAATGTATTTTGCCGTATGTTGAAGTCAGGTATTATGTATTTCTCATTTTTGCCAATTATTGAAAACTTTTTTTGAAAAGGCTCAGCAATTAATTTGGCGACAGGGATTTCATTTTCAGGAGGTTCGCTTAAGCTTACTCGTATTGTATCTCCAATGCCTTCCTTTAATAATGTGCTAATTCCAAGAGCTGATTTAATTCGGCCGTTTTCACCATCTCCTGCTTCTGTTACTCCTAAATGTATTGGGCATAAAATATTTTCTTCAAGCAATTTTTTTATAATTAGACCATAAGATTGAATCATAATTAATGGATTGCTTGCTTTTAGAGATATAATTGTGTTTTTATAATTATGCTTTTCAAATATTCTTAAAAATTCCATTGTTGCTTCGGCCATTGCAAGTGGCGTATTTCCAAACTTTGCAATGATCCTGCTGGATAATGACCCAAAGTTTGTCCCAACTCTTATTGCTGTTCCATATTCCTTACAAACCTCGATTAACGGATATAGCTTTTGTTCCATTTTTTCTAATTCAATGGAATAATCTGTGTCTGTCAGGATAGCATTTCCTTTCTGATTCTTGTCTATATAATTGCCCGGGTTTATTCGTATCTTCTCAACTATTCTGGCTGCTTCAAGTGCAATTTCGGGATTAAAATGAATGTCTGCAATTATCGGTTTTTTATAGCCGTTTTGCAACAACCCTGATTTTATTTCTTTTAAATGCTGAATGTTTTTTAATGTAGGAATGCTAATTCTAGCATAATCAGCTCCCGCATCAAATATCCTAATACACTGCTCTATGGTAGCCTTTACATCCGCCGTGTCTGTATTGGTCATAGATTGCAGCCTAATTGGATTATTTCCCCCTATTCCAATTTCGCCAATTTTTACTTCTCTTGCAGGAAAACGCATATAACTCTATTGTTTGTGCAAATGTAGATTTTTTTACTTTATTTTTTTGTATGACCTTGGTTGATATTTTTTGAAATATTTGCATTTCAATCTCAAATTTAAAGAAAAGTTAATCTTTTTAATCGATTGATTTTACTGCTAACTTTGAGGATTATTTATGGGTCTGATTGTTGCCGAATTGTGCTTTTATTCCCAAATAATGGATAATCGTTTTATTACCATCATAAAAATATACTCATGAAAAAGATTTCAACTTTGTTTTTTGCAGCAATTCTTTCATTGAATTTAATGGCTTCAGATCTAGTTATCATAAAGACTGAAAACTTTAATGATGTTCGTATTCTTTTTGAAAGTGAAAATCTTAAAATTCATTTTTTTAGAGATGATTTTGTTATTGCCACAGCAGAAAAATCCTACATTCCAAATAGTATTATAATAGATGAAAATGCCTGGAGTGTTGATGCCAGCTATTATATTGCTTATGTTAATACTGAGGAGCATAAAAATGCTTATAAAGATGAAGTTAACAATAGAGCAGAGATATTATTTGATGGTGATTATTTTTTAGTTATCAAAACAGATGAAATTAAATACGGACAATTACCGCCTTCAAAAAACGACGGCATGGTCGGGCTGTTTGATATTGCAGCCAAATTGCCGGAAATTCATCCTTTTTTCAAATCATATTCTATATCTGACCCGGATGCTTTTATATTAGAGCTAATGGATGAGGTTGATGGCAGTCTGATAACAGCTAATGTTCAGCATATGCAATATTATGTGACAAGGAATGCTTACTCACCACAAAGTGTTGAAGCTCAAATTTGGCTTCAGCAGGAATTTGAGTTCCTTGGGCTGGATGTTGAAGTGATGGATTTTTCAATGCCAAATGGTCCTGCAAGTGATAATGTTATCGCAACTCTTGTCGGAACAACTTATCCGGAAGAGTATGTTGTATTAGGTGCTCATTACGATTCAATTTCAAGAAATGGAGATGCTCCAGGAGCCGATGATAATGCATCAGGAACAGCAGCCGTGCTTGAGATTGCCAGAATTCTCAGTCAATATGATTTTGAAAGAAGTATAATTTTCTGTGCGTTTTCAGGTGAGGAATACGGACTTTTTGGAAGCAAGGCATATGCTAATCGATGTGCTCAGCAAGGGATGAATATACTTGGTTATTTTAATCTGGATATGATTGGGTATTTAAAGCCAGGCAACACAACCGTAAAGTCGTCTTTGATTTATCCCGGAAGTGCAGCTCCATTAGCTGATTTTTACACTAACATTACTTCTGTTTATTTGCCGGATTTTGTTGTTACACCGGCCTCATTCTCCGGAGGCGATAGCGATCATACAGCTTTCAATATTAATGGTTATATGGGAATTTTCCCTTTTGAAGACATTAACAACTACAGCCCATATATTCATACTTATAACGATATTGTCGGATTAAGTTATAATAACGAAAATCAGGCTGTAATTTTTACTCAGGCTGTGTTGGCTTCGGTGGTTACTATGGCTGTGATTGGCGAATCTGTTATTGGAATTAATGAGCCTATGTATCACTCAAGAATATTCCCTAATCCATCAAATGGTAATTTGAGTATTGTACTGAATGATGATAAAAATGTCAGAATTATCATTTCCGATATGTCAGGAAGAGTAGTTTATAATTCTATTGCTGCAGGTAATATTGTTATTGATGTGTCGGGGCTTAAAAGTGGATTGTATATTTTGTCTATTGAAAATGATACATTAAAAGAATCACACAAAATCGTTGTTCTATAAGAATGTCATAAGAAAACATGGTTTATTATGTTTCTTTAATTGATTAAAAATTGATTTTTTCATACATTTGATAATATATTCAAAAATTATGAAAAACTCACCATCTTCGGAAAAACCTGTAATCTATCAACTTTTTGTAAGATTGTTTGGAAATAAAAACTGCAATAATCTTTTTTATGGAAAAATAGAAGAGAATGGATGTGGTAAATTTAACGATATTACAAACCAAGCTATTCTTAGTGTTAAAGAGCTGGGCGTAACGCATATATGGCTTACAGGAGTTGTTGAACATGCTGTATGCAATGATTATTCACAAAATGGAATTGTTAAGGATAATTTTTCTGTTATAAAAGGCAGAGCGGGTTCTCCTTATGCCATAAAAAATTATTATAACGTTAATCCTGATTTGGCTGAAAATGTTGATAATAGAATGATGGAGTTTGAAGAGTTAATCGCCAGATGTCACCAAAATGGAGTTAAAGTAATAATTGATTTTGTCCCAAATCATGTTGCCAGAAGTTATTCTATGGATACGCCTGAGGGTGTTGTTCCACTAGGTAAGAATGATGATATCACACAAGCTTTTAGTCCGCAAAATAATTTCTACTACATTCCGGGAGAGAAGTTGAATCTGCCTGAAGAAGTGAAGAATCTTCCATATGTTGACAATAGTGATATTGAGTCATATATCGAATTTCCGGCAAAAGTTACAGGTAATGATTGTTTTTCGAGTTATCCTTCTTTTAACGATTGGTATGAAACTGTTAAACTAAATTATGGAATTGACTATCTGAATCATAATCAATGCTTTTTTGATCCAATTCCTGATACTTGGACTAAAATGGCCAACATTCTTTTGTATTGGAAAAGCAAAGGTGTTGATGGATTTAGATGTGATATGGCAGAAATGGTCCCGGCTGAATTTTGGAATTTTGCAATATCTAAAGTTAAATCTGATTACCCTGATACTGTTTTTATTGCCGAAATTTATAACCCTAATGCTTATCATAATTATATAGAAACGGGAAATTTTGATTACTTATATGATAAAGAAGGTCTATATAATACATTGAGAAATGTTATAGAAGGGAAAGCCCCGACCCGAATGATAACTCAATGCTGGCAAAGTCTCAACGGACTCGATGATAAAATGCTAAGGTTTATTGAAAATCATGATGAGCAAAGGTTAGCATCAAAATATTTTGCAGGAAACTACTCTTCAGGAATTCCAGCTATGACATTGTGCACGGCTTTTAATAAAGGCCCGGTGATGATATATTTTGGACAAGAGCTTGGAGAAACAGCTGAAGGAGCTGCCGGATTCAGCGGCGATGATGGAAGGACTACAATTTTTGACTATTATTCTGTGCCTTCAGTTCAAAAGTGGAATAACAATGGATTATTTGATGGGGGAGGTTTGGATGAGGAAATTATTGCTTTAAGAAAAAAATACTCACAAATATTAAGGTTGGCAGAAAGACCTGAAATTATGTCGGGGCATTTTTATGACCTAATGTGGTATAATGCAGATAATCAAGAGTTTGATGGTAATAGCGTTTATGCCTTTTTAAGGCATCTGGACCAGAATGTCACCTTGATTGTGCTTAACTTCAGCAAGGATAAATCTGTCAGAGTAAGGGTGAAAATCCCACCGGATTTTTTTGATATAATTGGTGAATATAACTATTTTGATTTGTTTGGAAAGGATATTCTCGAATCCGGTAAAATGTTTACTTGCGATAAGCAAGAATTATTGAACAATGGAATTGTATTAATTATGGAGACTAACAGTGCTTATGCATTTGAGTTGGAATTCGTTAAAAAATAAATAATTATGCCAGTACTTAAAGAACACGAACATTTATTAGATTTTTCTTGGCACTCTGTTTCAAGCGATAATGTTTTTAAAAAGTTCGTTACATCAGATGCAGGCCTTTCTGAAGCTGAGGCTAAAAGAAGGATAGAGAAATATGGAGAAAACACTCTGCCAACAAAAGAGCCTCCAACATTATTAAAGATATTACTGCATCAGGTATTAAATCCATTGATTTTTATTTTGTTAATAGCTGCCGTGGCTTCGGTCCTAATTGGAGAAGCTACTGATGCAATATTTATATTGATTGTTATTGTGCTTAATTCTGCATTAGGTGGATATCAGGAGTTTAATGCCGAGAGAAGTGCTGCAAGTTTGCAGAATATGTTGAAGGTAAAGACGAGAGTTAAAAGAGATAACTCAGAACAAGAGATTTTTGCAGATAAGCTTGTTCCGGGTGATATTGTTATGCTTGAATCGGGGAGTAAAGTGCCTGCAGATCTCAGGTTGATTAGTGTTTCAAACCTCAATATTGATGAAAGCTTTCTTACAGGTGAATCATTAGCCTCTGAAAAGAAAACCGGAATATTAGCAGCTGATATTGCTGTAGGTGATAGATCAAATATGGCTTTTGCAGGTGCTACTGTTATCTCTGGCAGGGGAGTTGGTGTTGTTGTGGGTACTGGTTTGCAAACAGAAGTAGGTAAAATTGCCGAAAATGTTACAGAGTCTGATGCAACTAAACCTCCGCTTGTTATCAGAATGGAGAGCTTTACAAAGCAAATTAGTTATGCAGTTCTTTTTGCAAGTTTTATTCTGGCGTCTATCCTTTGGCTGAGGGGTGAAGAAATAAGTGCGGTGTTCTTCTTTGTTGTTGCATTGGCTGTGTCAGCAATTCCTGAAGGACTTCCGGTTGCACTAACGGTTGCATTGTCTATTGCAACTTCTAGAATGTCAAAACGTAATGTGATTGTAAGAAAATTAACTGCCGTTGAAAGTCTTGGCAGTTGCACAATCATTGCCAGCGATAAAACAGGTACTTTAACTGTAAATCAGCAAACTGCTAAATTGATAAAGCTTCCTGATGGGCAACAATTTGCGGTCTCAGGTGAAGGTTATAATGGTATTGGCAAGGTTAGTAATATGGATGAAAGTAAAATTCCTGAGATAGAATTTTCCCAGATTAAGAAACTTGCAAAGCTTGGCATGCTCGCAAATGAATCGAAATTGCAGAAAATGGATAATGAAAGCTGGGAGCATCACGGCGATGCAGTCGATGTTGCATTTTTAGCACTTGGAGCCAAACTGGGCTACGATCCTAGAATTGTGAAATACGATTTTAAAGTATTAGGAAATATACCATACGAGTCTGAAAAGAAATATTCAGCAGCATTTTACGACAAAGACACTAAGGTGCAAATTGCCCTTAAAGGAGCAGTTGAAAAGGTAATTGATCTGTGTGATTCTATGTATGTGAAAGGTGAAAGCATACCTATTGATAAAAAACAGATTGAGAATGAGGCTCTTTCTATGGCAGAGAATGGCTACAGGGTTTTGGCTGTTGCAGGCACTGAAGTAAAGGGTTTTGAAAACAAAGAAGTGTATGACGAGAAAGATATTCCACCATTAACTTTATTTGGTCTTGTTGGATTTATAGACCCGTTGAGGCCTGAGGCAAAAGATGCAATTGAAAAATGTAAAGAAGCCGGAATAAAGGTAATTATGATTACCGGTGATCATCCGGCCACTGCCGCAACCATTTCTTTTGAGCTGGGAATTACCGACGATAAAACAAAAGTGGTATCAGGGGCTCAATTGTCTGAAATTGGTTCTTATGAAACACCTGAGTATGAAAAATTAGTGATGTCGGCTATAGTGTTTGCTCGCGTTAGTCCGGCACAGAAATTTGAAATTGTTGATGTTCTGAATAGAAGCGGAGAATTTGTTGCTGTTACAGGTGATGGTGTTAATGATGCTCCTGCGCTTAAAAGAGCAAATATTGGAGTTGCAATGGGTAGTGGAACGGATGTAGCCAAGGAAATAAGCAGCATGATTGTAGTTGATGATAATTTTTCATCTATTGTTTCCGGAGTTGAAGAAGGAAGATTTGCCTACGACAATGTCAGGAAAGTTATTTATCTCCTTATTTCAACCGGAGCAGCAGAAGTAGTGTTATTTATTGCATCAATTTTGGCCGGGTTGCCATTGCCACTATTGGCAGTACAGTTGTTGTGGCTCAATCTTGTGACAAACGGAATTCAGGATGTTGCCCTTGCTTTTGAAGGTGGAGAGCCGGGTGCAATGAAAAGAAAGCCAAGAAAACCAAATGAGAGAATATTTAACGGGCAAATGATTCAGCAAACGCTTACCTCTGGTCTAACGATGGGTTTAATTGCTTTTGGGTTTTGGTTCTACTTGAAAAACTATCTCGGCATGGACGAAACTCACGCAAGAAATATCATATTGCTGCTAATGGTTATTATGCAAAATCTACATGTATTTAGCTGCCGATCTGAAATCACCTCTGCATTCAGGGTGCCATTAAAAAGAAATATTGTTCTTTTGTTTGGAGTATTACTTGCTCAGGGTATTCATATTGCTTCAATGCATATTCCATTCATGCAAAGTGTATTAAGAGTTGAGCCAATAACTTTGTTTGAATGGATGGAAGTGTTTGTTTTGGCAATACCTTTATTGATTATTATGGAAATTTTTAAAGTTGTAAAACTGAAATGCTTCTCAGTCAGGCATTCGAGTTAATCAATTATTCTGTAAATCTCCATGATTTTTTCAAGAATTTTGTCAAAATCGATGTTTAGGTCCTTAAGATGTCCGGTTTTAATGTCAAATACCCAACCGTAAACTTTTGTGCCTCTTGTTTTAAATGCTCTCTGAACCTCAGGCGTTTTTATTATGTTGATGCATTGTTCCTGGACATTTAGTTCAACCAATCTTTTGTATTTTTCTTCTTCATTGGAAATATCCTCAAGTTCTTTTCTATGCAGCCGGTATACATCTCTTATGTTTCTTAACCAAGGGTTAAGAATGCCATAATCTGCAGATTCCAATGCTGCCTTTATGCCACCACAATAATAATGACCACAAACTACGATATGTTTAACTTTTAAATGCATTACAGCATAATTAATTACAGACATCACACACAAGTCGCTATTTGGAACCATGTTTGCGATGTTTCTATGAACAAAAATCTGTCCCGGAGCAGCTCCCATAAGTTCTTCTGCTGATACTCTACTGTCCGAACATCCAATATATAGAACTTCAGGAGTTTGTCCTTCAATGAGCTTGTTGAAATATTCTTTATCCAGAGCAAGTTTTTGCTGTATCCACAATTTGTTGTTTTCGAATATTTTTTCTAATTCCATCTTTGATTTGTTTAAAACAAAGATACATCATTAAATGCAAAATTCAATGCAAAGCGATATTTCACCTGTTTTTTTGCTAAGAAAAGAATCAAAAAACTCCAATTATTTCATCAATGCAAATATGTACAGACGCGCCTTTTGACAGTCGCGTCTCTACTGGCTCGTCTCATAGATTAATACCTGATTATAGGTGGTTTTTCCCGATATTGGGAAGGGGGTTTTGGGTTTGGAAGGTATAGTCCAAAGCACCAACCCTTGTATTGGCCGGGCTTGACCGGCCATGAATTTCCACCAGATGCAACTGTAGCGACAGGGCTTGACCTGTCGCCGTTGTTCCAATGCCTGATTATAGGTGGTTTTTCCCGATGTTGGGAAGGATGGGTCCGGGGTTGGGGTGGATGGTGCTTGGAATATTATTTTTCCATTTGGCAGAGTTTTCCCTTTGGATATTCTGGCCAAAGTTGGTTTAAGATAACCTGCAAAAAAAATATTGCTGCTTTATGACAGAAAAGTCAGGCAGTGCCTGGCTTTCTTATACATTAATACTTTTTACTTTACCTCATTTATCTTATAAGTATCTTTCTCTTTCTTTAATAACAAATTAACGACTACATTTTTTTTAATAGGCCTATTAGAAGGGTCTTCTGTATTTACAATGTATGAAACAATGTAACTATCAACTTTCGATAAATCTTTAGTTATTGTCATTGTTTTCATTGATTCATCATCTGTGCCATAATCATTTGTAAATATATCATGGTCAAAACCCTTCTTATGAAAAAGTTTTTCAAGCTCACTTCTCAAACTATTGGTACAATAAACCTGATATAAAGAGTCTAGCTCATTCATAAGAACATTGGGGGTACTCTTTTTTGCCCATGCATTATGATACGCAGTATAGAAATCTTTAAGCATTGTTTCTATTTGCTTTTCATCATTTTGAGAATGAACACAGCCATTAGAACTTAACAATATAAAAATAGCTAAACAATAAATTAAAAATGTCTTCATATTTGATTACTTTTAATGTTTTACTGTAATTACCCAATCACTCTTTCTGTAAATAGTAAATGCGGCGCTATTCTCACGATAACCGCGCCCTGGCCAAAAGCCATTTTCAAAAAAGTCTGAAACCCACTGGTTACCATTATACATGTTTATATGCCCATGCATACTACCTCCAGGGTAATTTTGAAAGACTCTTATATCTCCTTTTAATGGAGAATAACCTGTTCTATCGACAGTATCAAAACCCCACATTACCAAGTATGGACCATAATCTTTTGCAGAATTAGGACGAGTAGTGGTGTTTATTCCACCTGCTTCCAATGATAACCGAACAGCTTTAGCACAATTACCGCATGTGGCTCTGTCATATTTGGGATAAGCATGTTCATTTAAATAATATACAGCATTGTCACCATTAAATACATGTCCTGAGGCATTATCTAAATAGTCCACTATCTTTGGCGTGAATAAACTAATCTCAACAATTTCCATTCCTGTTAGTGCATTTCCTGAAATTTGTATATGCAAAAAAGCATCAGGAATTTTACCAGAAGATATTCCTATTTTGTTTCGTAATAACATATTCCTCATGGAAAAGTATAAATATTTTACTTCCTTATTTTTCTTATCTTCGCCTCCACCACCATGGACTCTCTCAAATTCCTTCCATGCAACATCAGCAGTATATTGATTCCCATAAGTGACGATACCTCCTGTTGGAGTCCAAGACCCACCAAACTGCGAATTCAGTAAAAAACTTATCACATTATAAATTTGCTCCATTGATGTACTCGTATATCCACTAGGATCTACAAACCTCAACGGATTATTGAAGCAATACGCATACCTATTGTAGCTTTGGGTGAAGGCGGGGGATTGGATGCCAATTCAAAGAACGTTGATGCGAAAATAATGATTTTTGTTCTTACTTTTTTGTCATAGCCACAAAAAATAAATACAAAATAAATATCTCTTCTTACTTTTTGTCTTAGAAACAAAAAGTAAGGCAAAAATTCAAGGCAAAACGATATTTTACCTGTTCTTTTTTTCTTGATAAAAAAAGAACCAAAAAAATCAAGGCTTCGGATTTTTACCGACTAGCCTAAGTTCACTCCGCTTGAAAATTTGCAAGGCCTCGCAAATTGATTTTTATTGTTAAAAATAAACTTATAGAGCTTGCGAGTCTTAAATTTTCTCAAAAAGCTTCGTTTCACTAAGGCTAGTTAGCGGTAAAATTCCGCAGGCCGAAAAAATGCAATCTTAAATCTTATAAATCTTTCAATCTTGCAAATTCGCAAGCCAAGCAATCCGCTAGCTCCGATAGGAGCGGTAACATTTATAGCACAAAGGTTGATCTATAGATCAGGCGCTGCGCTACGTAGTTTGTTAATTGCTGAAATGTTTATTGTCAGCGCAAGGGAGAAAGTGGTTTATTAAAACAAAATCACAAGCAACTGATGAAAATATTGACTTGCAAATATAATCATGTTTTGAGCGGAATTGCAACCAACCGCTGGCAGTTCAGCAAAGCTAAATCCCAGTATGTTGGGGCTATTCAGGCAAATGCTTGAACTTTAAATAGCCTTCCGTTTTTGATACTTCAGTCTTATAATATAATATTAGGTAATTTCCATTTATTTCATATTTATATACACTATTAAACATTAATTGAAACATAAGCCTACCTTCAAAGTCAACAACTTCACCTTGATATATAGTTTGACAATCTGGATTCATATATACTCTTGTGGAAATTCCTGAATTAATACTAACAAATTGACTGTCAAACCAATATCGTCCTTTGTATATTTTTCTATTATGTAATGTAATATATGTTCTTCCTTTGTTGCGAAAAATTCTATTGCTATGAAATTCAATTGTATTTTTAAACTCGCAATTAAAAAATAAAAAATCATCTGGGATTGTAACAATTGAACCATCAAGCGTTTCAATGTATTCTACAAATACCCATTTTTTATTTGTAAGATCTTGAATGTTTGACTTATTAGAATAAGCTGAATTTAAATACAAACAGAACAATATAAAAATTAAATTTTTCATTTTAAATAATTAATTTGCTTTATAAAAAGTATTTAAGTTTTAACGCAAAGAAAAATCTCAATGGCAAAGGAGACCATTGAAAAAATTGACTAACAGGGTGCACTATCCCTGCTTCTTGGAGCATAGACATAGCCCATCCGGCACACCTGGTTCCAAAAACACTATAGGCTGGAGGGTTGTCCATAGAGCTTTGCATTGCAATTAGCAAGTTAGTTTTTTGATCTGGTGTAACATTAATAATAAATGAGCTTGTAACAAAATCTTTACGCAATCGAATTATGTCTATGATACTGCTTGAATAAACTCCTCCATCAGAAAAAAGCAAATAATTTGAACCTCTTTGTTCAAATGGCTTACCTCTTCGCGTATTAGAGGGTCTAAAGCTGTAGTCTAAGTGATCCATTACAATATAAACATGACCATCAAGCTTGCCCCAATCCTGATTATCTAAATTCCATACACCATGCTTTATTAGAATTTCTATTGGTTCGTATTGGTTATTATCCTCCGTTGGTGTCTCTCCGTCTGGTTTATGAAGACCTATAAGGTCCTTACCAAAACTCATCCTTCCAAGAAAATTCCTATTCACCCAAGCCTTTATGTTATTCCAAAGTCCGATGCCCCCTATCCATGCATTTTCCAGACCTGTGCGGCCGCCGCCACCACCGCCGTGAAGCTTATACACATGCACATAATGGGCTGCCTCATTTTGAGTATAGTAATGAATCATATGGCCAGGAGTCCATGACCCACCAAACTGTGAATTCAGTAAAAAAGATATCACAGCATAAATTTGCTCCATTGATGTACTCGTATACCCACTAGGATCCACAAACCTCAACGGATTATTGAAGCAATATGCATACCTATTGTAGCTTTGGGTGAAGGCGGGGGATTGGATGCCAATTCAAAGAACGTTGATGCGAAAATAATGATTTTTGTTCTTACTTTTTTGTCATAGCCACAAAAAATAAATACAAAAT
>Ga0208244_100519_pt1 | contig 35970 bp, 30 predicted proteins | sample SubbioCR12Aug_5A_FD_184828 | JGI IMG/M metagenome (GOLD analysis project Ga0208244, IMG submission 184828) | Serpentinite rock and fluid subsurface biosphere microbial communities from McLaughlin Reserve, California, USA - CR12Aug_5A (SPAdes) | ecosystem: Environmental > Terrestrial > Deep...
GTATGGGGTTTCTGGTGGCTCATAGAGTGAGCCACAAGGCACCCGGAAGCAAAAGCAATTCAGGCAAATCTCAGCGTGCACCCTAAGTCATTGATTCTATGATGGGTGCGTTTGCTACATAATTCCGCAAGAAGGCGCTCGGCGACGACAAGGCGGCGCACCTCATCGACCGCATCCTGCAAGGCAACGAAAGCGCCGGCATCGAAAGCCTGAAATGGCTGGATTCCGCCAGCGTCGCCGAAATGATCCGCAACGAACATCCGCAGATCATCGCCACCATCATGGTGCATCTGGAGCGCGACCACGCCAGCGAAATCCTCAATCTGCTGCCGGAACGCCTGCGCAACGATGTCATGGTGCGCATCGCCACGCTGGAAGGCGTGCAGCCGATGGCGATGCGCGAACTCAATGAAGTGCTGACGCAGTTGCTGTCCGGCGGAGAAATCACCAAGAAAAGCTCCCTTGGCGGCGTCAAGGCGGCCGCCGACATTCTCAACTTCATGGGCGGCGCGGTGGAAGCCTCGGTACTGGCCAACATCCGCGAACACGACGCCGATCTGGCGCAGAAGATCCAGGATCAGATGTTCACCTTCGACAACATCCTCGGTCTCGACGATCGTTCGGTACAGTTGCTGTTGCGCGAAGTCCAATCGGAAACCCTCATCGTCGCGCTCAAGGGCACTTCGCAGGAACTCAAGGATCTCATCTTCAAGAACATGTCCAGCCGCGCTGCCGAAGCGCTCAAGGAAGATCTGGAAGCCAAGGGCGCGGTGCGTTTGTCGGAAGTCGAGGCGGAGCAAAAGGAAATCCTCAAGATCGTGCGCAAACTGGTCGACGAGGGTCAGATCGTGCTGGGCGGCAAGGGCGGCGAGGAAGCGCTGGTCGGTTAACACCCACCGCAGCAGTCCACACTGCCCTATCATCCGGCCATGTCCAAGGTCATTCCCAAAGAACAACTCACCGCCTACCAACGCTGGGAACTTGCCGCGTTCGAAGATACGGCGGATACCCGCGTCCAGGCGCACTCGCGAGCCACCGAAGACAAATCTGCCGCAGTTCCAGCGACCGACGCAAAGGTGGTATTGCCGACGGCCGAGGAGATCGAACAACTACATCAGGAAGCCTGGCATGAGGGTTATCAACTCGGTCTGGAAGAAGGCCGCAAAGCCGGACTAGCCGCCGGCCAACAGGAAATCGAGCAACGGCTGTCGGAGATGCACACGCTGATCACTGCTCTGGAAGGCGAGCAAATCAGGCAGGACGAGACTGTCGCGCGGGAAGTGCTGGAACTGTCCCTGGTCATGGCGCGCCAGATCCTGCGCAGTGCGCTGGCGGTCAAACCGGAACTGATCCTGGACGCCATCAGCGAAGCTCTGAAAACGCTGCCTTCGCTGTCCGGACATCACAAGATCATCACCCATCCCGACAGCGCCGAGCGGGTCCGCGAATGGCTGGCGCACGAACACGGCCATCTGTCCTGGAAGGTCGTCGAAGACGCGCAACTGGAACCCGGCAGCTTTCGCTTCGAGAGCGCATTCAACGAACTCGACGGCAGCATCCAGGAACGCTGGGCTGAATTGGCCCGCTGCCTGGGCGCAGATACCACATGGCTGAGTTGACCCCGGCAGACGACATTGTCGCGCCGCCTGACCGCTCATACGATCGCGTAACGCCCCTGCTGACGTATCTGCGCGACTGCCAGGACGCTGCTAGCCAGATCTCCCCCTGGCGCCCCACCGGGCGCTTGACCCGGGTGGCTGGCCTGATCATGGAAGCCTCCGGTCTGAAACTGGCGACCGGCGCTTCGTGCCATATCAACATGCCCAGCGGCCAGCAGGTCGATGCCGAGGTAGTCGGCTTTTCCGGTGATCGGCTGTATCTGATGCCGTCCACCGACCTGTATGGACTGGCACCGGGTGCAACCGTTGAAATGGCCGTTGCCTGCGGCTTCGAACCGCCGCAAGTCAACAAACCGTACTACAAACGCCGCCGCATCGAGGACCGCATCCGTCAGGTCGCCGTAGGCCCCGAATTGCTCGGTCGCGTCATCGATGGCGCCGGACGTCCGCTTGACCGCCTCGGCGCACTCAATGCCGCGCGCCGCGCGCCGCTGTATTCGCGACCGATCAATCCGATGGAACGCGATCCGATCAAGGATGTGCTCGACGTCGGCGTGCGCGCCATCAATGCCCTGCTGACCGTCGGCCGCGGCCAGCGCATGGGCCTGTTCGCCGGCAGCGGCGTCGGCAAATCCATGCTGCTGGGCATGATGGCGCGCTACACCGCCGCCGATGTCGTGGTGGTCGGGTTGATCGGCGAACGCGGTCGCGAGGTCAAGGACTTCATCGAGAACATCCTCGGCGAGGAAGGCCTGCGCCGTGCGGCGGTGGTTGCCGCACCGGCCGATTCGCCGCCGCTGATGCGTCTGCACGGCGCCGCCTATGCCGCCGCGATCGCCGAGCATTTCCGCGACCAGGGCATGAATGTGCTGCTGATCATGGACTCGCTGACCCGCTATGCCCAGGCACAGCGCGAAATCGCCTTGGCGGTCGGTGAACCGCCCGCGACCAAGGGTTACCCGCCCTCGGTGTTCGCCAAACTGCCGCAACTCGTCGAACGCGCCGGCAACGGCCGCAAGGACGGCGGTTCCATCACCGCCTTTTATACGGTGCTGATGGAAGGCGACGATCAGCAGGATCCGGTGGCCGACGCCGCCCGCGCCATCCTCGACGGGCACATCGTGCTGTCACGGCAACTGGCCGACCAGGGCCACTATCCGGCGATCGACATCGAAGCCTCGATCTCGCGCGCCATCACCGAACTGCTGCCGAAGGATGAACTGGATCGCGTGCGCCGTTTCAAGGCGCTCTACGCCCGTTTTCAGCGCAGCCGCGACCTGATCACCATCGGCGCCTACACCCGCGGCAACGATGCGCAACTGGATGAAGCGATCGCGCTTTACCCGAAAATGGAGTCATTCCTGAAACAGGATTTCCTCGACAAGGAAAATGACCACATCAGCCGCCAGCAACTGAAAGTGCTGCTGAGTGTCAACGGCGGTTGAGCTGTCGAATGCCCGCTTTTGTTCAGTGCATCGCCTCCTGGTGTCGGAAGGCTGCGCAGTCGTGTCGACCGACACGGCGATGGTCACCATAGCCGCGCCGCACCGCCCGCATTAGTTCAACCCGGCACAGAACCCCGCCCGCAGCTTCGGCACCTCGACCCCCGGGGGTAGCGCCGCAGCAGGGTCTGCCAACCAGGCCGCGATGTGCGCCAGAACCGTCTCACGCTGCAGGTCCCGGGTGAGCATGTGCCAGCCGTCGGCATACACCGCCAGGCGGGGGCCGGAGGTTTCCGGAATTCCCGCCAACCAGCGGCAGATGGCATTCCTGGGGATGATCTGGTCGCGTTCGCCATAGAAGATCATAGTGTGCAGGTCCGGCCGGGGAGCGATGGATTGCGCCTGGCCCATGAGTTCCGAGAGGCCCCAGATCGTATCCACCCGAGTCGCCTTGATCACCAGCGGGTCTTGCCGCAATTTGCGCAGCGCCGCGTCGTCGTCCGTGGCCCGGATGTCCAGACCGCGTGCGGTCAGTGTCAGGGCGGGGACGGCATGCGCCGCCAGCCAAAGGCTGCCGCGCTGCAGGACGGGCATGCTGGCGCGGCCCCAGACGGCCGGGCCCAGCAGGATGAGGCCATCGCTGCGCAACGGGCAGCCCCTCTGCCCAGCTAGGGCGCGATCTTGCGCCACCAGGGCTACGGCCGCACCCATGCTCTCGGCGATGACGAATACAGGCAGGCCGGGGTGGCGCTGACGCAGGAGGTCGGCCACGGTACACAGGTCCGCCGCCAACTGCGTGCCGCCGAACCAACGGCCGACCTGGGCCGTGGAGCCGAACCCACGCTGGTCGTAGGCATACAGGGTATAGCCTCGGGCGGCCAGGAATTCCCCTGTTTCCTCGAAGGCGCGGCTGTAGTCATTGAAGCCATGCACCCCCAGGACGATGGCGCGGGGCACCCCGGCAGAATGCCAGATGCGCAGAGGCAAGCGGGCATCGTCCGCCATACGGATCTGGCCGGGCAGGAGTTCGGGCGTGGTCATGGCGGGACCGGAGGGCTGTACCAAAGGGGTGGCGCATGCCGCCAGCACCAGGGTGGATGCCATCGCCAGCAAGGCAGAGCGGAAGGTCATGGGTGGGGAGGATGCCACAACGAGGCGGGCAGGTCGGTTTCAGAATGAACCGGCCACCTGAATGACCGATCAACCTGAATGACGAATGACGGCAGTTGGCCGGCGGCCGCCTTTGAGGATAGGCTGCCCGAAAGCAGCCGTTTAGCCATCCAGAGAAATTTTCCACTGACGGCTTACTGGCACCACGTCGAATTCACACAATCGGCCAATACCGCTCGTCCTGACTGCGGGACCGTCACCTGAACGGCTACTGCACTTCGAAACCTGTCAGATAGTCAATTCCCGCTCATTGACCAATGCGGTCAGTATGCAGCCAATGGCCACAATCTGTTGACCACCAGTCGACGGATGGGGAATCGTTTCGAGTGACCGCCAGCACTTCAAGCATTTTCCGGAACTGCCCCTATGCGCACATACCAACTATGCGTAGGTTGGACGAGAAGTGCATGGTCTAGACAGTTCTGGCGTGGCATTCGGCCAAGACAACCAGAGTAGGTAATTCCGGGGGGTCACGCCTGCGTTTCAAGCCAGCTTTCAAGGAGGGTAATGGAAACATGGTTCAAGTCAGGGTTATGCTCTGCTTGATCGCAACCTGGAAGGCATAAAAAAGCCGCACCTACACGTGCGGCTTTCGAGGGGAAGGCACTGCTCAGCGCTTGCGGCGTAACGATGCAAGACCTAACAGGCCCAAACTCAAAAGCGCCAGGGAACCCGGCTCCGGCACGGTGTGATTGCCGGTCGTGTTGCCGGATCGATCGGCACAGATGGAGGACGCATTGGCTTGCGGGTTTTGCGTCAGATACCAGCACCCCGTTTCGGTGTTGGCGTTACTGCCGATGCTGCCGTCCCCAAGTACGAAGTAGGTGCCAATGCTGTTGCCGCCTGCACCATCGCGCCCGGTGCCCAGGAGGTTGTCCCAAGTGGGGACAAACGAAGGTGCGCCGAGAAATTTATGGTGGGCGTTAGCAGCAGGTGTTGCAAGCAAAGTACTTAAATCAAGCAGGGAATCATCTAGAAAAATGGAGAAACGACTATCAGATGTCGTAGCAAGTTTGATCCGGGTCCAATCCGTAATCGGTTCAGGCAGGGCAAAGTTGAATGAGTAGCTCCACGCGTAGTATTCCTTGAAGATGGAGATATTATTGGCGCCCAAACCAATGCCCAAGTTGTATCCGTCTAAGCTGACAAACGTATAAGCCCCCGCCCAATAGTAGGCCGGGGTGGTGGGTTCGCTTTCGGTGACTTTGACATCCCAATACAGCGTCCAAGGAGAGGTGTCATAAGTGCCTGCAGCAGGAGTGCGGGTGTAGTAGCTGTAATTATTGAACGTGATGTCCGTGCCATAGGGCATGGTGTCCCAGGCCAAGGTGCCGTTAGCGGAAAAAACCTCTTGGTTGATATTAGAGCCGGTATGACCCCAACCCTGAGCGGAAGGCAGGCTGTTGAGGCCCAGCACGTAGTCAATGGGCGCCGCCCATGCGTTGGGCAAGTGAACTAGGCCTAACAGGCCAACAAATAAAACCGCGATACGTGATTGCATGAGTGGCTCCTAAAAGTTTCCGCAAATCAAAAGAATAAATAGGGTCAGGCATGCTTGATTTCCTGAAATCGTAATCAGCCTGCGCTAGAAACCATTTAGAGCAATTACCATGCCATAATTGTATAAGTGTTTTTTACTTATTATTGTTATCAATGGGTTAGTTGATTCTGGCAAGCTGTCATAAACCGGAATGCAGTGATTCGGCGCAAATAGTAAGATTTTTCGACACTTGGTACGTTTGGTCGCAGCGTCAGATGCGCGACCGCAGCCGGGGGCTGACGTCCTGTGACCGATCCATTGCAGCCTTAGGCGGAACAGAACCCCAATGGCAGCTCCGGTTGAACTGCTGCCCATGGTCCACCATCACCGAGCGTCAGCATTCAGTCTATTGCCACCGCATTCTTTGATAGTCTGGCAGGCAGGCGACCCCGCCCTTTTTGGTCGCATAATTTCTACGGAAGCATGCCGCCGGAAAACCTAGGCGGCCGGTAACCCGACCGCGCTGTTCAACTCGCGTTTATTGCCAGCCGATCATTGAACCAGATGCCGTCCGCATCCTCGACCAGCGCAATTGGCGTCAGTTTCTTGCCGGCGCAGATCTCGCTGGCGCATTCTCCGCTGATCGGGTCGTAGACGATGCCGTGCATCGAGCAGCGCAGGTATTTGCCGGTTTCGTCAAAGATCATGTCCTGTTCACAATCGAGTTCGCGCGGCATGTGCACGCACAGATTGCGATAGGCCAGACATTGACCCTGGAAGCGGAAAACCACGACGTCTATGGTTTCTCCGGCATAACCGATGCGGCTGCGCAGATATCCGCCTTCCCGCAACTGATCGCTGGCGGCGATCCAGATCCGCTGAGCATGCGAGGAGGTCATCGCAACAGGCCGCGCGATGCCGCTATTGCAGCGTCATCTGCATCGCATAGGTGCACAGGGTGAACAGTGGCTGCGGCAGGATGCCGAGCAGCAGTACGGCCATCACGTTGATGCTGAGCAGCGCTTGAACGCCGGGGATCGCGGCGTAGACGGGGGCGTTGGGTTTAGGTGCGTCGAAATACAGCACCTTGACCACGCGCAGATAGTAGAACGCGCCGATCAGCGAGAACATCACCGCGACTACCGCCAGCCAGACGAATCCGGCGCCGACCAGCGATTGCAGGATCGACAATTTGGCGTAGAAGCCGACGAACGGCGGCAGGCCGGCCATGGAGAACATCAGGATCGCCATCATTGCGGCCAGCCAGGGATTGCGCGTGTTGAGGCCGCGGAAATCGTCGATGTTCTCGGCTTCCAGCCCATTGCGCGAGAGATACACCACCAGGCCGAAACTGCCCAGGCTCATCAACACATAGGCGATGACGTAGAACATGCCGGAGGCATATCCGGCAAAGGTGCCGGACATGATGCCCAGCAGCAGGAAGCCCATGTGCGAGATGGTGGAATAGGCCAGCATGCGCTTGATGTTGGTCTGCATGATGGCCGCCAGGTTGCCGACCGCCAGCGACAGCACCGCCATCACCGCCAGCATGCCTTGCCAGTTGGCGACTTCCGGGTGCAGGCCGTTAACCAGCAGGCGGATGGTGAACGCAAACGCCGCCAGTTTGGGCGCCGAGCTGATGAACAAGGTCACCGCCGATGGCGCGCCGTGATAGATGTCCGGCACCCACATATGGAACGGCGCAACGCCGAGTTTGAAGCCGAGTCCGGCGACCAGGAACACCAGGCCGAAGACGAGTACCGGCTCATTCTGCACCCCGGCTTGCAGCACCTGCGCCATGGCCGGCAATTCCAGTGTGCCGGTGACGCCGTAGAGCAGCGACATGCCATACAACAGGAATCCGGAAGCCAATGCGCCGAGCACGAAATACTTCATCGCGGCTTCGGTGGACTGCGCGGAATCGCGCTGCAATGCGACCAGGGCATAGAGCGACAGCGACAGCAGTTCCAGGCCGATGTACAGCGACAGGAAATGATTCGCGGAAATCATCACCATCATGCCGAGCAGCGCGAACAACACCAGAACGTAGAATTCGACTTTGTGCAAGCCACGTTCAATCAGGTAGGGACGCGAGTAGACGGCTACCGCCAGGGTCGAGAAGTAGGCCATCACCTTCAGCACATCGGCCATCGGATCATCGACAAACTGGCCGCTAAAGGTGATCTGCACCTGCGGCACGCTGGTGATCACGGTAATCGCGGCGGCCACCACCAGGGTAAACAGGGTCAGCGGAAAGGCCCAGTCGCGATCCTTGAAGATGGCGCCCAGCAGCAGAATCAAGCAGGCCATGATCAGGATGAAGATTTCCGGCAGGGCGGGCGTGAAGTCGGGGAGAGTGGCAAGTTGGGGGTTGTTCATGGCGCGCTCTTGATCAGTAGGCCAGTTTGCTATGGGCGACATGCGCCAGCAGATTGTCCACCGACGCATGCATCACTTCGGTAAACGGCAACGGATACAGACCCATGCCCAGCACGCAGATGGCCAGCAGACCCAGCACCAAGAATTCGCGTGTATCGATGTCCTTCATTTCCGCCACCTGCTGGTTGGCGATCGGGCCGAATACCACGCGCTTGTACATCCACAGCGTGTAGGCCGCACCGAAGATCAAGGTCGTGGCGGCGAGGAAAGCCCACCAGAAATTGACCTGTACCGCACCCAGGATGACCATGAATTCACCGACAAACCCGGAAGTGCCCGGCAGACCGGCATTGGCCATCGCGAACAGCATAAAGAAGGCGGCGAAACGCGGCATGGTGTTGACCACGCCGCCGTAATCGGCGATTTGCCGCGAATGCACGCGGTCATACATGACGCCGACGCAGAGGAACATCGCGGCGGAGATGAAACCGTGCGAAATCATCTGGATCAGACCGCCTTCGATGCCCAGCGGGTTGAACAGGAAGAATCCCAGGGTGACAAAGCCCATGTGCGCGATCGAGGAATAGGCGATCAGCTTCTTCATGTCGGACTGGGCCAGCGCCACCAGACCGATATAGACCACCGCCACCAGCGACAGGGCGATGATGATGGTGGCATATTCGCGCGATGCGTCGGGCAGTATCGGCAGGATGAAACGCAGAAATCCGTAGGCGCCGACCTTCAGCGTGATCGCCGCCAGCACCACCGAACCGCCGGTTGGCGCCTCGACGTGCGCATCCGGCAACCAGGTATGCACCGGCCACATCGGCACCTTGACCGCGAAGGCGAAGAAGAAGGCGATGAACAACAGCGTCTGCGCAAACATCGTCAACGGCACGCGATGCCAGGCCAGAATCTCGAAGCTGCCGCCGCTCTGGAAATACAGGTAGATCAGCGACACCAGCATCAGCAGCGAGCCGAGCAGGGTGTACAGGAAGAACTTGATCGCTGCATAGACACGGTTCGGACCGCCCCACATGCCGATGATCAGATACAGCGGAATCAGCATGGCTTCGAAGAAGACATAGAACAACACGCCATCGAGCGCCGCGAACACGCCATTGAGCAGGCCGGACTGAATCAGGAAAGCCGCCATGTACTGGCCGACGCGCTGCTTGATCACCGCCCAGCCGGCCAGCACCACCAGCACAGTGGTGAAACTGTTGAGCAGGATGAACGGCATCGAGATGCCATCCACGCCCAACCGGTAGTGGATGTTGAAGGCCGGCACCCACTGCGCGGTTTCGACGAACTGCATCGCCGCCGTCGTGGTATCGAACCCGGTCCAGAGCGGCAAGGTGACCACGAAACCCAGCACCGCTCCGATCAACGCCAAAGTACGTTGTCCATCGGCGCTCTTGTCGTCGCCGCCGGTCATCAGAATGAGCACGCCCGCCACGATGGGCACCCAGATCGCGAGGCTTAACAGACCTACCCCAAGGCCGATCCCTTCAATCATGAGTTGCAGTCGCTTTCGTCAAAATATTTGCCGCGGAGAGTGGATTGCATGATGTCTTCGCTTCAACCGCGCACGAACCAGGTGGCGAGCAACAGCACGCCAACGATCATCGCAAACGCATAGTGGTAGATGTAGCCGGATTGCAGATGCCGCACGACGCCGGCGACGCGACCGATCAGACGTGCCGTGCCGTTGACCAGCACGCCATCGATGGCCGCCACATCGCCCCAGCGCCAGAACTTGCCGCCGAGCAGACGCGCGCCACCGGCAAAGAACCAGGCGTTGAAGGTATCGAAGCCATAGTTGTTTTCCAGTATCTTGTTGATCACCCGGAAACGCTTCTGGATAGCGGCCGGAATGTCCGGACGCTTCATGTAGAAGAACCAGGCTGTCGCCACCCCGGCCAACGCCAGCCAGAACGGCAGCAGTTGCATGCCATGAATGGCCATCGCGGCAGCGCCGTGGAAGTGCGATTCGAGTTCCTGCATTGCGCCATGCGCCGGATCGATGTGCACGGCGTGACCAAACCAGTTGCCGAACAACAGCGCCTCGACGGTGAAATAGCCTATCAGCAGCGAAGGTATCGCCAGCAGTATCAGTGGCAGAGTGACAACCCAGGATGGTTCGTGCGGCGTATGGTCGTGCGCGTCATGGCCATGCTCATCATCGGCATGCGCCTCCTGTTCATGGCCGTGGTGCGCGTTGCGGAACCGCTCCTTGCCGTGGAACACCAGAAAATACATGCGGAATGAATAGAACGCGGTGACAAACACGCCCAGGGTGACCGCGAAGTAAGCGAAGCCGGAGCCCGCCAGTTCGGAGAATTTCACCACCTCGATGATGCTGTCCTTGGAGTAGAAACCCGACAGAAACGGCGTACCGATCAACGCCAGCGAGCCGATCAGCGCGGTAATCCAGGTGATCGGCAGATATTTGCGCAACCCACCCATGTAGCGGATGTCCTGATTGTGGTGCATCGCCATGATCACCGAACCGGCGGCCAGGAACAGCAGCGCCTTGAAGAAGGCGTGCGTCATCAGGTGGAAGATTGCCACCGAGTAGGCGGAAGCGCCCAGCGCCACGGTCATGTAGCCGAGTTGCGACAGCGTCGAGTAGGCCACCACGCGTTTGATGTCGTTCTGGATGATGCCGAGGAAACCCATGAACAGCGCGGTTATGGCGCCGATCACCATGACGAACGACAGCGCGGTGTCGGACAACTCGAACAGCGGCGACATGCGCGTGACCATGAAGATGCCGGCGGTGACCATGGTCGCGGCGTGGATCAGCGCCGAGATCGGGGTCGGGCCTTCCATTGAATCAGGCAGCCAGACATGCAGCGGAAACTGCGCCGATTTGCCCATCGCACCGACGAACAGCAGGATGCAGATCACCGCCATCAGGCTCCATTCATAGCCGTCGATCAGGCTGATGGTCTGGCTGGCGAGTTGCGGCGCCATCTGGAACACCTGGGCATAGTCGAGGGTACCGAAATGCGCCCAGATCAGACCGATGCCGAGCAGGAAACCGAAGTCGCCAACCCGGTTGACCAGAAACGCCTTCAAGTTGGCGTAGATCGCCGTGTCGCGCGTATACCAGAAGCCGATCAGCAGATACGACACCAGACCCACCGCTTCCCAACCGAAGAACAGTTGCAGGAAGTTGTTGCTCATCACCAGCATCAGCATCGAGAAGGTGAACAGCGAGATGTAGCTGAAGAAGCGCTGGTAGCCGGGATCGTCCTTCATGTAACCGATGGTGTAGATATGCACCATCAAGGACACGAAAGTCACCACCAGCATCATCAGCACCGTCAGGCGATCAATCAGGAAACCGATTTCCAGCGACAGATCGCCGGAGGTCAGCCAGGTGTAGACCGGTCCGTTGAAGGTATTGCCGGCCTGCACGTCCTGGAAGATCAACACCGAAGCGATCAGGGAAATCGCCACGCCGAGGATGGTGACGGTATGGGCGCCGACGCGACCGATGGTCTTGCCGAACAGGCCGGCGATCAGGGCGCCGGCCAGCGGTGCGAGCGGAACGGTCAGGTAGAGGCTTTGCATATCCATGATTTCAGCCTTTCAACCGATCCAGGGCATCGACGTTGATGTTGCGCTGATTGCGGAACAGCACCACGAGTATGGCCAGTCCGATCGCCGATTCGGCCGCCGCCACAGTCAGAATGAAGAACACGAAGACCTGACCGTTGATGTCGTCCAGATAGCGCGCGAAGGCGATGAAGTTGATGTTGACCGCCAGCAGCATCAATTCGATGGCCATCAGGATGATGATGATGTTCTTGCGGTTCAGGAATATCCCGACCACGCTGATCGCGAACAATATCGATCCGAGAATGAGGAAGTGATTCAGGCCGATCATTCATCGTCCCCTTTGGGCGCTTCGGGTTTTTGCGGTTTCAGATTGACCATCCGGATCCGGTCGGCGCGCTTGACCTTGACCTGATCGGCGGGATTCAACGGACGCGTATCGCCACGTTTGCGATGGGTCAGGGTGATCGCCGCGATCATCGCTACCAGCAGCAGCACGGCGGCCAGTTCGAAGGGATAGACAAACTCGGTATACAGCACCCGTCCCAGCTCCTTGGTGTTGCTGTAATCGGCGGCATGCGCCACCGGCTCGGCCAGGCCGAAGTCGCGGCTGCCCAGCACCATGATCATTTCCACCACCATCAGACCGCCGACCAGCAGACCGGCCGGCAGGTAGCTCCAGAAGCCGCGCCGTATCTCTTCCAGATTGATGTCGAGCATCATCACCACGAACAGGAACAGCACCATCACCGCGCCGATATAGACCAGCACCAGCGTGATCGCGAGAAATTCGGCTTCCAGCAGCAGCCACAGACCGGCCGCAGTGAAGAACGCCAGAACCAGCGCCAGCGCCGCATGCACCGGGTTGCGCGCGGTGATCACACGCAGACTCGCCAACAGCAGGATCGCCGAGAGGAAGTAGAAAACGAAATCTGTGAATTGCATGTCGGTCCGTCCGGGATGCTTAACGATAGCGGGCGTCTTCAGCCCGATCTTTGGCAATCTGTTCTTCGTACTTGTCGCCCACTGCCAACAGCATGTCCTTGGTGTAATACAGGTCGCCGCGCTGCTCGCCGTGGTATTCCAGGATGCGGGTCTCGACGATGGCATCGACCGGGCAGGCTTCCTCGCAGAAGCCGCAGAAGATGCATTTGGTCAAGTCGATGTCGTAGACCGTGGTGCGCCGCGTGCCGTCGTCGCGCTGTTCGGATTCGATCTTGATCGCCATCGCCGGGCAGACCGCTTCGCACAGTTTGCAGGCGATACAGCGTTCCTCGCCGTTGGGATAGCGGCGTTGCGCGTGCAGACCGCGAAACCGCGGCGACTGCGGGGTTTTTTCTTCCGGGAACTGGACGGTGATCTTGCGCGCGAAAAAATGCCGCCCGGTCAACGCCATGCCGCGCACCAGTTCGGTGAGCAGGAAAGTATCGAAGAAGGACTTGATGCTGTTGAACATGGATGCCCCTCCTTAGTGGAACCAGTGAGCGATGGGTGTCTGCATCGCCGCGCCGACCACCACGATCCAGACCAGCGTCACCGGAATGAACACTTTCCAGCCCAGACGCATGATCTGGTCATAGCGATAACGCGGGAAGGTGGCGCGGAACCAGAGGAACAGGAACAGCACGAAGCTCATCTTCGCCGCGATCCAGAAGAAACCGTCCGGCAGGAACGGCACCGGCGACAGCCAGCCACCGAGGAACATGATGCTGGTCAGACCGGCGATCAGGATCATGTTGGCGTACTCGGCGAGGAAGAACACCGCGAAGGCCATGCCGGAGTATTCGACATGGAAGCCGGCGACGATTTCCGATTCGCCTTCCGCCACGTCGAACGGCGCGCGGTTGGTCTCCGCCACACCGGCGATCAGATAGACGATGAACAACGGGAACAGCGGCAGCCAGTACCACTGCCAGAAACCGCCGGCCTGGGCGTTGACGATGTCGATCAGGTTCAGGCTCTGCGACGCCATCAATACGCCGACCAGCGCGAAACCCATGGCGATTTCATATGACACGATCTGCGCCGAAGAGCGCATCGCGCCGAGGAATGCGTACTTGGAGTTGGACGCCCAGCCGGCGATGACCACGCCATAGACGCCCATCGAAGTGATCGCCATGATGTACAGCAGGCCGGCATTCATGTTCGCCAGCACCAGCTTGTCGGTGAACGGGAACGCCGCCCAGGCCGCCAGCGCCGGCGCGATAACCAGCACCGGGCCCAGCAGGAACAAGCCCTTGTTGGCGCCGCTGGGGATGATGATTTCCTTCATCAACAACTTGAGGCCATCGGCAATCGGTTGCAGCAGACCCAGCGGGCCGACCCGGTTCGGACCGATGCGCACCTGCATGTAGCCGATCACCTTGCGTTCGGCGTAAGTCAGATAGGCCACCGCGATCATCAGCGGCGCGACGATGAGCACGATCTTGACCAGTGTCCAGATCGGCAGCCAGGCCGGTCCCAGCAATTCGGCAACAGGGGCTAGTAGCGCATCCATGTCAGATCTTCTCCACGCTGATCGGGCCGAGACGCGCACCCAGCATCGCGGTCAGCGGATGCACCGCGACGCGCACCACGCCCACCGCCAGGCGATCATCCCGCCGCACCGGCAGTTCGATGCCGGCTTGCCCCTGACTGACCCGCACCATACCCCCGTCAACAATGCCGAGACGGGTCATCCATTCACTGCCAATCCAGGCCGCTGGAGCGCCGGCGTCGGCCGTAGCCTGGAGAACGGCAGAACGGCGCACGACCGGATCGAGCTGATAGATCGGCGTCTCGCCGAGCCGCTCCAGCGCCTCGCCGGCATCGGTCAGACTGAGCGCGACATCCGGCGCGGCATTGTTCAGCGCTGCCGCGAGATCGCCTTGCAGGGCATCACCGCGCACCGCTTCGGCGGCGTCGTAATCGAAGCCGCCCAGGTTCAGCAGATTGCCCAGCACGCGCAGCACTTTCCAGGCCGGGCGCGCTTCGCCCTGAGGCTTGACGATGGCATGGAAACTTTGCGCCCGGCCTTCCATGTTGATGAAGCTGCCGGCGGTCTCGGTGAATGGCGCAATCGGCAGCAACACGTCGGCGTAGTTCAGCGCGGCGGTGTTGAACGCCGTCAGGGCGACGACGAATTCGGCGCCCTGCAGCGCGGCGGTGGCCGCATTGGCATCATAGGCATCCAGTTCGGGTTCCGCGCCGAGCAACACATAGGCCGCGCGTGGCGTGTCCAGCATCGCCCGCGCCCCCAGACCGCTCGGGCCCGGCAACACGCCGACCACCTGCGCGCCGACGCTGTTGGCGGCGGGTGACAGGAAACCCAGTGTGGCGCCGCTGGCCGCGGCAATCGCCTGCGCCAGCCCATGCAATTGCGCGGCGTGCACATGGTTCTGCGCCAGCGCGCCGAGCAGCACGGCTTTTTTATCGCCGCTCATCAGACTGGCGGCAATGCCGCGCGCGGCGTCACTAACGCTGACCGAATCAATCGCGGCCGAGGCCGCGCCTACATTGGCCCCTGCTTCCTGCATCGCTTTGGCAATCTGCGCCAGACCATTCAGCCAGTCACCGGGTTTGGCGATCAGCCGGGCGTTGACCTTGCTCAGCAGATCGTCGCCTGCCGCATGCAGCACATTCAGTTGCGCGCCGTGCTTGACCGCCTGACGCAAACGTTGCGCGATCAGCGGCTGTTCCTGACGGATGCTGGCGCCGATCAACAACACGCGATTCAGCGTGGTGATGTCGGCCACCGGCATGCCCAGCCAGTGCGCACCAGCGCCCTGCGTTGCATCGGCCTGGGCCAGGCGATGATCGATGTTTTCGGTGCCGAGACCGCGCATCAGTTTGGTGAAAAGATACAGTTCTTCCACGGTCTGGTGCGGCGAGGCCAGCGCGCCAATGGCGGCAGCGCCTTGGCTGTCACGTACTTCAGTCAGGCGGCGCGCGGTGAATTCCAGCGCATCCTGCCAACTTGCCACTTGCCACTTGCCATTGCGCTTCAGCATCGGCTGGGTCAGGCGCTGATCGCCGTTGAGGGCGTCGTAGCTGAACCGGTCGCGGTCGGCGATCCAGCATTCATTGATCGCTTCGTTGTCCAGCGGCACCACGCGCAGCACCTGATTGCCCTTGACGTGCACCTGCAGATTGGCGCCGAGACCATCATGCGGGCTCACCGATTTGCGCCGCGACAGTTCCCATGAGCGCGCCTTGTAGCGGAACGGCTTGGAGGTCAGCGCGCCGACCGGGCAGAGTTCGATGACATTGCCGGACAGTTCATGGCTGACCTGGGTTTCCAGGAACGGCATGACTTCGACATGCTCGCCGCGACCGGGCATGCCGAGTTCCATCAGGCCGGCGATCTCCTGGCCGAAGCGTATGCAACGACTGCAATGGATGCAGCGCGTCATGTCGGTGGAAATCAGCGGGCCGAGTTCCTTGTCCTTGACCACCCGTTTCGGTTCGCCGTAGCGCGACGCCGAGCCGCCATATCCGACGGCGATATCCTGCAACTGGCATTCGCCGCCCTGGTCGCAGATCGGGCAATCGAGCGGGTGATTGATCAGCAGGAATTCCATCACCCCGGCTTGCGCGGCGACGGCTTTCACCGAATGGGTCTGCACCTTCATGCCGTCGCTGACCGGCGTGGCGCAGGCCGGCAGGGGTTTCGGCGCCTTTTCCACTTCCACCAGGCACATGCGGCAGTTGGCGGCGATGGACAGTTTCTTGTGATAGCAGAAATGCGGAATGACGATACCGGCCTGATGCGCCGCATCCATCACCGTCGCACCCGCGGCGACTTCGATCTGCTTGCCGTCTATTTCGATCACGGGCATATCAGTTACTCACCATGCATTTCTTGTGTTCGATGTGGTACTCGAACTCTTTGCGGAAGTGCTTCACGAAACTGGCGACCGGCCCCACCGCCGCTTCGCCGAGCGCGCAGATGGTGTTGCCGGCGATGTTCTTGCCGATGCGCAGCAGCTCATCGAGATCTTCCGGACGCCCCTGACCCTGCTCGATGCGCCGCACGATGCGATACATCCAGCCGGTGCCTTCGCGACACGGCGTGCACTGGCCGCAGGATTCCTCGTAGTAGAAGTAGGCCAGCCGCTGCAGCGCCCTGACCATGCAGACGCTGTCATCCATGACGATCACCGCGCCGGAACCCAGCATCGAACCAGCCTTGGCGATCGAGTCGAAATCCAGCGTACAGGCCATCATCACCTCGGCCGGCAATACCGGCGCCGAGGAACCGCCGGGAATCACCGCTTTCAGCGTGTGACCCGTGCGCACGCCGCCGGCCATTTCGAGCAGATCGGCGAACGGCGTGCCGAGCGGAATCTCGTAGTTGCCGGGTTTGTTGACGTGGCCGGAGATCGAGAAAATCTTGCTGCCGCCGTTGTTCGGCTTGCCCAGTTCCAGGAAGGCCTGGCCGCCGTGGCGCATGATCCAGGGAATCGACGCCAGTGTTTCGGTGTTGTTGATCGTCGTCGGCTTGCCGTACAGGCCAAAACTGGCAGGGAACGGCGGCTTGAAGCGCGGCTGGCCCTTCTTGCCTTCGATGGATTCCAGCAACGCGGTTTCCTCGCCGCAGATGTAGGCGCCGTAACCGTGATGCGCGTACAGCTCGAAATCCCAGCCGGAACCAAGGATGTTCCTGCCCAGCAGACCGGCGGCGCGGGCTTCGTCCAGCGCGGCTTCCCAGGACTGGTATTCCTCGTAGATTTCGCCGTGGATGTAGTTGTAACCGGCCACCGCACCCAGCGTATAGCCGGCGATGATCATGCCTTCGATCAACTGGTGCGGGTTGTAACGGATGATGTCGCGATCCTTGAAGGTGCCCGGCTCGCCTTCGTCGCTGTTGCAAACCACGTATTTGTCACCGGAAAAACCGCGCGGCATGAAGCTCCACTTCAGGCCGGTCGGGAAGCCGGCGCCGCCGCGACCGCGCAGCGCGCTGGTCTTGACCTCGGCGATGATGTTTTCTGCCGGCGTCTTCTCGGCAAGTATCTTCTTCAGCGCCTCATAGCCGCCGCCGGCGATGTAGGTCGCCAGCGAAGCCGGCTCGGCATGGTGCAGCGTCCACAGGCAAACCTGGGTATCGGGTGTGTTCAAACTCATTTCATGTCATCCAGGAGTTTGTCCACCGACTCCGGCGTCAGGTGGTCATGCATTTTGTGATTGTTGTGCAGGCACAGCGGGCCGTGGCCGCAGGCGCCCATGCACTCGCCTTCTTTCAAGGTGTAGCGGCCGTCGGCAGTGGTCTCGCCGAAACCGATGCCCAGGCGCGACTGCAAGTGTTCGGCGATCCGGTCGGCGCCCTGCAACTGACACGGCAGGTTGGTGCACAGCGTGACCTTGTTGCGGCCGACCGGCTGCAGATCGTACATGTTGTAGAAGGTCGCCACCTCGTAGACCGCGATGGTCGGCATGTCGAGATAGGTGGCGATGTACTCGATGCAGTCTTTCGACAGCCAGCCGAGTTCGGTCTGGGCGATGCGCAAGGCGCTCATCACCGCCGACTGCTTCTGATCGGCGGGGTATTTGGCGACCTCTTTGTCGATCGAGGCCAGGGATTGTGCGGAAAGCATGGAGATTTCTTACCTGTCTCTTATCTGTCTATGTCGCCGAACACGATGTCCAGCGTGCCGATGATCGCCACCACGTCCGCGATCATGTGGCCGCGCGACAACTCGTCCAGTCCGGCCAGATGCGAGAAACCCGGAGCGCGCAGTTTCAGGCGGTACGGCTTGTTGGCACCGTCTGAAATCATGTAGACGCCGAATTCGCCCTTGGGATGTTCCACCGCCGCATAGGCCTCGCCTTCCGGCACATGCATGCCCTCGGTGAACAGTTTGAAGTGGTGGATCAGCTCTTCCATGTTCGACTTCATGCCGACCCGCGACGGCGGTGCAATCTTGTGATCCTGGACAATCACCGGACCGGCACCTTTGGCAGAATCGGCCTTCAACCAGGCGACGCACTGCTGGATGATGCGGTTGCTCTGGCGCATTTCTTCCATGCGCACCAGATAACGGTCGTAGCAGTCGCCGGTGCGGCCGACCGGAATTTCGAAGTCGAGGCGGTCGTAGACTTCATACGGCTGCATCTTGCGCAAATCCCAGGCAATGCCGGAACCGCGCAGCATCGGGCCGGTAAAGCCGAGCGCCTTGGCACGATCCGGGTCGATCACGGCAATGCCGACGGTGCGCTGTTTCCAGATGCGGTTATCGGTCAGCAGGGTTTCGTATTCATCGACATAGCCGAAGAAGCGATTCGAGAAATCCTCCAGGAAATCGAGCACGCTGCCCTGGCGGTTTTCATTCAGGCGACGGATATCCGCCTCGTTCTGACGCTGGTTGGCCTGGTAATGCGGCATCCGCTCCGGCAGATCGCGATAGACACCACCCGGACGATAGTAAGCCGCGTGCATGCGCGCGCCGGACACCGCCTCGTAGGCGTCCATCAAATCTTCGCGTTCGCGGAAGGCGTAGAGAAACACTGTCATCGCGCCGATGTCGAGTGCGTGCGTGCCGAGCCAGAGCAGGTGATTCAGGATGCGGGTGATTTCGTCGAACATCACGCGGATGTACTGCGCGCGCTCCGGCACCTGGATGCCGACCAGCTTTTCGATGGCCATGCAGTAGGCATGTTCGTTGACCATCATCGACATGTAGTCGAGACGATCCATGTACGGCACCGACTGCAGGAAGGTCTTTGTTTCCGCCAGCTTCTCGGTGCCGCGATGCAACAGGCCGACGTGCGGATCGGCGCGCTCGATGACCTCGCCGTCGAGTTCCAGAACCAGACGCAGCACGCCGTGCGCAGCCGGATGCTGCGGCCCGAAATTGATCGTGTAGTTGCGGATTTCAGCCATTACGCCCTGCCTCGCTGCCCGACATCGCCGTATTGATCCTCGCGCACGATGCGCGGCGTGATTTCGCGCGGCTCGATACTGACCGGCTGGTACACCACACGCTTGAGTTCGGGGTCGTAACGCATTTCGACATGCCCGGAAATCGGAAAATCCTTGCGGAACGGATGGCCGATGAAGCCGTAATCGGTGAGGATGCGACGCAGATCGGGATGACCGTCGAAAATGATGCCGTACAGATCGAACGCCTCGCGTTCGAACCAGTTCACCGCCGGCCAGACCTCCACCAGCGAAGCGAGGATCGGCAGGTCGTCATCGGCACAGAAGGTGCGCACGCGCAAACGGTGGTTACGCTTGATCGACAGCAGATGCAGCACCACCGCAAAGCGCTTGCCCTCCCAGGCGCCGTCCTTGTAGGTCGAGTAATCAACGCCGCACAAGTCCATCATCAGATCGAACGCCAGGCCGGCGTCGTCGCGCAGGGTCAGCGCGATATCATGCCAATCCTCGGGGTTCACCTCGATGGTCGCTTCATCCAGCGCAACGCCAGCCTTGACGATCTTGTCGCCAAGCAGATCTTGCACACGTTCCAGCAGGGTTTCCGGAGTTATCGGCATAAATGTGACTGAGTCTGTAATTCCATCAACGGGCGATGGTATTGGTGCGGCGTATCTTCTTCTGCAACTGGATCAGGCCGTACAGCAAGGCCTCCGCCGTCGGCGGACAACCCGGCACATAGATGTCGACCGGCACGATGCGATCGCAACCACGCACCACCGAATACGAATAGTGGTAATAGCCACCGCCATTGGCGCAGGAACCCATCGACAACACCCAGCGCGGCTCGGCCATCTGGTCGTAGACCTTGCGCAGCGCCGGTGCCATCTTGTTGCACAGCGTGCCGGCGACGATCATCAGATCGGACTGGCGCGGACTCGGGCGGAACACAATGCCGAAACGATCCAGGTCATAGCGCGAGGCGCCGGCCTGCATCATTTCGATCGCGCAACAGGCCAGACCGAAGGTCATCGGCCACAGCGAGCCGGTACGGGTGTAGTTCACCACCGCATCGACCGTGGTGGTGACAAAGCCTTTTTCGAGTACGCCTTCGATGCTCATCTCAGCGCTTCCTTGATAGACAGGTCATGACTCATTCCCAATCCAGCGCACCCTGCATCCACTCGTAGACGAAGCCGACCACCAGGATGCCGAGAAATACCATCATCGACAGGAAACCGAACATGCCGATTTCGCTCAGCACGATGGCCCAGGGAAACAGAAAGGCAATCTCCAGATCGAACAGAATGAACAGGATGGCGACCAGGTAATAGCGCACATCGAACTTCATTCGCGCATCTTCGAATGCCTCGAAACCGCATTCGTAGGGAGACAACTTCTCGGCATCCGGTTTGTGCGGCGCAAGCACGAAACCGGCAACCATAGGCAAAACCCCAACTGCCAGACCCACCAGAATGAACATCAGAACCGGAAAATAATTTTCGAGCATGTGATCCCCGAAACGCATGAGCAGTCATGCCAAGAGGCCGCGAGTCTAGGCTTTCAGGAAGCTTACGTCAAGGCGATAAAAAACAAAAAACCCATTGATATCAATGGGTTATTAATTTAAAGCCAAGGGATATAAAGAAATTCGATGGTGCCGACGGCGAGACTCGAACTCGCACGACTTTCGTCACTGCCCCCTCAAGACAGCGTGTCTACCAATTTCACCACGTCGGCACTGCCTGACATGCCGAACCGCGCCGGCATGCCCACCACAAACTCGTTTACTGAGGAATCGCGCCGGCTTTATCCGAGCCATTCAATGGCGCGGTCGGAGCAACAGGAACCGAGGTCGTCGGTTGCCGCACTACCGGTTTGATCTCGGGTTCATTCTTCAGGCTGGAAAAATACGTCAGACTCAGGCTGGTGATAAAAAACAGCGTCGCCAGCACTGCGGTAGCGCGCGACATGAAGTTTGCCGAGCCGCTGGCGCCGAACAGGCTGCCGGAAGAGCCGCTGCCGAACGCCGCGCCCATGTCGGCGCCCTTGCCATGCTGCAGCAGAACCAGGCCAACCACGGCACCAGCCACCAGAATATGTACGATCCAGACCAGAAATTCCATCTTTTACCTTAAGCCGTAAATCACGCCGCCCGGCAGATTGCCAGAAACTCTTCCGCAACCAGCGCCGCGCCGCCAATCAATCCACCATCAATATCCGGCTGGCCGAGCAACTCAACCGCATTGGCGGCCTTCATGCTGCCGCCGTATTGAATGACCAAACCCTCGGCAACGCCGGCATCCAGTGCGCGCACCTTGCCACGGATGAACGCATGCACCGCCTGCGCCTGCTCCGGGCTGGCGGTCTTGCCGGTTCCGATCGCCCACACCGGTTCGTACGCCACCACCGCCTTGGCCAGCGCGGCAACACCGCACTTGTCGATCACCGCATCCATCTGCCGCGCCACGACGCTTTCAGTGATGCCGCCTTCACGCTCTTCCAGCGTCTCGCCAACGCAGAGAATCGGGGTCAGTCCGGCAGCTTGCGCTGCGGCGAACTTGTCCGCCACCAGCGCATCGGTCTCGCCATAAATGGCGCGACGCTCGGAGTGGCCGACGATAACGTAGGCGCAACCAAAATCTTTCAGCATGCTGGCCGAAACTTCACCGGTAAACGCGCCCTTGGCCTGCTGGCTCATGTTCTGCGCGCCCCAGGCAATGGCGCTGCCGGACAGCCTGGCCTGCACCTGGGACAAGTAGGGAAACGGCACACAAACCGCCACGCCGGCCTTGACGTTGCCCATGCCCGCCAGCAAGCCGGCAAGCAAAGCTTCATTTTCAGCCAGACTGCCGTGCATTTTCCAATTGCCGGCGACAAGTTTGCGACGCATCAGGTTTCCCCTTTTCAAAGATCGCGGATAGTAATTTGGAACCGGTCGGCGGTCAATCCGCTATGCGCGGACAGCCCCTTACCAGCCACGCTTTCACCTCGTTTGCCACCCAATCGCCGGCATCCAGCGCCAGATCATGCCCTGCGGCGGGATGCAGGGAAAAATCCGCCGCCCAGGCCTGCGCCAGATGACGTGAACAATCGGGATGCACCATGCGATCCGCCGCGCCGGCCAGAAACAGCAAAGGCACCGCAGGTTTTTGCGGGGCGCTGAATCGCGCGGCGGCAAGCAACTGGCGCAGCGCGCCCAGGGTAGACACCGGACATTCGCGGGCATAGGCGGTCCAGGCCGGCAGGACCTGGCGCATCTCCGCCGCGCGGGCGCTGGTCAGACGCAGGATGCCGCGCTCGCGCGCTTCACCGCGCGCCGCCAGCAAACCCAACACAGTCGGCCAACCGCGCGGTCGCAGACGTTGGTAGAACGGGCTGTGGGGTCGCAAACTGGTGCTCAGCAACACCGCCGCACGACATTCTTCCGGGTAGCGCAGCGCCCAGGCCACGGCCACCATGCCGCCCAGCGACAAGGCCAGCAGATGATACGGCGGCGGTTTGCCTTGATCGCGCAATTGCTGACGGCAGGAGGCCATCATCGCCGTCACGCTGATCGGACTGGGCAAGCCATGCAGCCGGCCATTACCGGGCAGATCGGGGGTCAGAATGTCAGCCTCGGACAGTTCGCCCTCGAAGGCGGCGCAAAACCGCTGCGGGAAATCGCCCCAGTGCCGGGCCTCTCGCGTCAAACCGCGCAGAAATACCCAGGTCGTCATGTCTGCGTTTTCCAGCCGTACCACTCGGCCAACGCCAGTTTCTTGTGGCGCAGCCGATCTTTGCCGCGTGGCAGCCATCGATCGCCGCCACACGCCGCGCGAGCCAGAAAGTCCAGCCACAACAGATGTTGCCGCAGGATGCGATGCAGCCGATGACCGGGTCGCGGATTGAACAAACCCTGACGCGAGAACAGTTGCCTCGGATTCTTCTTCACCCACAGCCAGGAACCCATTTCCAGCGTCAGCGGCAGAAAAACCCGTTTCCCACCGCCCTGGGCGCGGGCATTGAGATAGAAATGGTCCCAAAGATCGCCATGCGTCAGATATTGCCGGCTTTGTGGCTCGACCAGATAGTTGTGCGTCGGGTAAGTCTGCTCGAACAACGACTTCAACGCGTGGACTTCCGGCAGGTTGGGAAACGGTTTGGCAGTATGCGCAAACGGAAACCAGATGCGGTCGCGCACCCCGAATCCGGAGTGGCAATCCAATGCCAGACTGAACCGACGATGCGCCAATTCCGTTTCCACCACCTGCGACAGCATCTGGCTTTCGGGCTGCATCGGGGCATTCAATAGCCCGCGATACCAGGCCAGTTTCGGGCTGAAGCGCTGACCGCCGAGGAAAAACGGCACTTTCTCCAGCGAATCCAGCGGTGCGTTGCGCATCAGGTCGACGCCGTCCGGATTGCAGCGCGTGTTGCGCAGCATACCGCCCGGATTGACCAGGGGCACGAACACCATGCGCAGCATCTCCAGTTGCCGATGCAGCATCGGATCCCATTTCAGCCGATTCAGCAGACCACTCAGATACACCAGCAGCACCCGCGTGCCGATCCGCTCCAGACCATGCACGCCGGCGAAGTAGCCTATCGCCGGCAGTGCCGGGTCAGGGTTGCCGAGCGTCAGGACGTGGATCGGCAAATCCTGGCCATCGACGCGTACCGTATGCGCAATATGCGCGGACAATTCCGGCGGCGCATCATCGAGCAAACGCTGCAGTTCAACGAGTTCGGGAAGGGGTTGATGCATAGTGCTGAACACGAGATAGGTCGCGTCGGGCAGGTTGCCGGAAGATTGTCTACGGATTGCAGCAACCGAGGCATGCAAGGCCATGCGATGGTCGCGCAACGAAAAAGCCGGGCACTCGGCCCGGCTCAACCAGCAGCGCGGTACGTCTGTGCCGCGCTGCTGCCTATCTCATCAATAGGTCAGATTGAGTTGGAACACAGCAGTGGTGCCGCTGACCTCATTGCCCACGACCAACAGCGGCTTGCCGTTGGGCGAATCCTTGGCCGGGATGAACACCAGGCCTTCGGGGCCGAGATCGCCGACTGTATCGGGCACGGTGGAGGGATCGGCAATCCAGTCTTCGCGGGTATTCAGATAATCCACGCGAACCGGTGCGGTCGGATCGGTAATGTCATAGACCAGCACGCCGCCCATCCGCTCCAGACCGATGAAGGCGAAAGTCTTGTTGCCGATCCTGCCGACCGCCACGCCTTCCGGCTCGGGTCCCTTGGCATCGCTGCGATCATCGAAGGCATTACCTTTGTCGTGACCCGAGTTGAAATACGTTCTGCAGGAAATATTCCGCGCGGCACCGACCATGCAATCGTCACTGGCCAGGAACTTCTCGATTTCAGCCCCGGAATCCCAAACCAGCGTACCGTTCTCGTCCCAGATGCTGAACGAACGCCCGCCATAGGCGTACAGGTTATCGTACATGAGTCGATCGCCGGTGACGTCTTCAATCCCGCTGGTGTTGAACATCACAGGTGCGCCATTGTTATCGACGCGGTAGCCCATGGTCCAGGAAATGTTCAAGCGTCCCAGTTGGTCATCCCCACGACATCCCATCGGATCGCCGGCCACCGCACCGCAATAGCCGAAGATGCTCGGGTTGAGCAAACCGCCAGCGGCCAGCGCACGCAACTGCGGCGGCAGATCGTCTCCCGCGCGGCGGTCGAATCCGCTGGTGTGGACCAAATGTTTGACGCGGAACTCCTCAACAAAGCCTTTGCTGGCATCGCCAGCCCAATAGTCATCGTTGTCCTCGCCCCAGGCGCGCGCATCACCCTCGTTGGCGGTGACCAGATAGGTTTTGCCACCCGTGCGGTAGGACGCCATGCTGTCCGGCAAGTACATACCGCGTACGCCTGGCCATGCCTGAATCTTGATTTCCTTGGGATTTTCGTCGGAAACATCCATTTCGTTACCGGCAAGACCATGGTCCTTGTAACCGAGTGGCAGAATGTCGGTGACAGTAGCGCTGGCAATATCCACCTTGGCCAACGCGTTGTTCTCCTGCAAGGTCACCCAGGCGGTCATGCCGTCGGCAGAGACGGCGATGTACTCGGGTTCAAAGTCTTGCGCGGCGTTGGCGCCGGGGCCATAGATCCGCACGCCACGGGCGCGCAACGCAGCTTCCTGTCCAATGAACTGGGCAAAATCGGCCGTCCTCACAATGGGCGCGGCCGGATTGCCGATAGCGATGACGCTGATGCTGCCTTCTGGATCAACCTGGTAGTCGTCACTGGGTTCACCCTCGTTCGCCACCAGCACGGTTTTGCCGTCCGGTGTAAAGGTCACCATATCCGGTTGAGCGCCTATCGTCACCGAACTGATCAGGCTCAGATCGCTGGCGCGGTACAGCGCCATACGACCGCGATCGGTCTTGACCGGAGCCTGAATCGCCACCGCCACCAGGCCATCGAATACCGCCACACTGTTGATCTCCGCTCCCGCCAGCACTGTGGTGGCATCAAGCTGACCGACCTTGACCGGGCTCGACGGATTGCTCAGATCCAGTACATCGACCGCACCCGCCTGGGCATTGACGACAAACAGGCGCTTGCTGGCGGCATCGAAAGCCGGAATTTCCGCCGCGCTGACACCGAATACCCCCGCGCTGTAAGCGCCTATTTTCTCCAGTATCAAACTTGTCGGGGTCGCTTCAACGACCGGATCGGAGTCGTCGTTGTTACAGGCGGCGAGCATCGCGGTCAGCAACAGACTGACGGCAAACAGGCGGACGGGTTGACGCGACAGGGCGGACAGTGCGGGTGACATTCTTCTCAGTCCTTGGGTTGGGAAAGAATCCGCACTGTATTGATCGAATATGACGTCGGCATGAAATCTGCGTGACAACTGGCGGTACAAGCACCAGCCCCCTTTTGGTCACGACCTTCCCGCGAAGTCAGACAACGTCCGGTTTGGGCGACCCGACAACAGGCGACCGGGCCTGATACGCGTGCAGACCATCAACAGCAGCCTGATTCACCCCTCTGCAAGATTAACGTCATACGACTGTAAAGCCCGCAACCGATGATGCCGCGGCGCATTCCATCACCCATCAAGCGGGGATGGCGGCCATTCCTATCATTACCGAATGAGGTTATCCATGAACGACCGCACCAATCTTCCCGCACGCCCGGCCGACCCTGACGACATCGGTTACAACGAGTCGAACAACCCGAGCTTTGACTCGATACTCACAGCCCGCCTGAGCCGCCGCAATTTCATGCTGGGCAGTGCCGGCACCGGCGCCATGGCCGTGTTCGGTGGTGTTTCCTTGAGCGCCCTGGCCGGTTGCACCAGCGATGACGATGATGCGGCTGCCGAGAAACTGCTTGGCTTCAAGGCCGTTTCCCACAGTGTGGCCGACACCGTGATCGTGCCGGAAGGCTACAGTTGGAACGTGCTGTGCGCCCTGGGCGATCCGCTGGCTGCCGGTGTTCCAGCCTACGGCAACGTCGGCAACGATACCGACTACGAAAACCGCTTCGGCGACCACCATGACGGCATGGAATATTTCGGCCTATCCGTCACCGGCACACCCGACCCGACCAGCAACACCCGCGCCTTGATCGGCCTGAATCACGAAGCCACCACCAACGAGAGCAAATCCTCTTACTTTCTGCATGCCGACGGCGGCAGCAACACATTGCCGCGCCCGACAGCCGAACTGGACAAGGAAATGGCCATCCATGGCATTTCGGTGTTCGAAGTCGCAAAATCCGGCTCCACCTTCGCCTATGTGCAGGATTCCGCGTTCAACTTCCGCATCCACCAGAATACCGATGTCGAAATTCACGGCCCCGCACGCGGCCACGCCATGGTCCAGACAAAATACTCGCCCGCCGGCACCAACACGCGCGGCACGCTGAACAACTGCGGCACTGGCCGTACACCCTGGGGCACGCTGTTGACCGGCGAAGAGAACTGGGCCGGTTACTTCACCCGCAACAGCGGCGATAACGCCGCGCGCGGCAATGACAAGAGCGTCACGTCGCTGAATCGCAACGGTCGTAGCCAGGGCGCCGCCAGTCGCCATGGATGGGAAGGCGATACCACCAATGCGGGGCGTGACGATCGCTATCAGCGTTGGGATATCAGCCTGCTCGGCGCTACCGCCCACGACGACTATCGTAACGAATTGAACACCACGGGTTACATCGTCGAGATCGACCCCTACAACAAGAACCTGAAAGCCCGCAAGCGCACCGCGCTGGGCCGCTTCGCCCACGAATCCGCCGCCTTCTCGGTTCCGACCGTCGGCGAACCGCTGGCGATCTACCAGGGTGACGACGCGCGCAACGAGTACATTTACAAATGGGTCTCTGCGGAAAACTGGTCTGCCGCCGACGCCACCGCCGCCGACCGTCTGGCTGTGGGTGACAAGTATCTGAACGATGGCAAGTTGTATGTTGCCAAGTTCAATGCCGATGGCAGCGGCGAGTGGATGGAACTGACGTATAACGTCAACGGCCTGAATAACGCCAACATCACCTACCCGTTTGCCGATCAGGCCGATGTCTGCGTCAACTCCCGACTGGCTGCCGATTCGTTAGGTGCCACCAAGATGGACCGTCCGGAATGGAGCGCTGTGAATCCCGCCAATGGCGAGATCTACTTCACGCTGACCAACAACACCACGCGCACCAACCTCACCGCCGACCCCGCCAACCCGCGGGTGTACAGCGACGTGAAGAACACTGCTTCGGTGACCACCGGCAACGTCAACGGCCACATCATCCGGATGAAGGAAGGCGCTGGTAATTCCGCCGCCACCACCTTCACTTGGGACGTCTACCTGTTCGGCGCCGAATCCAACGCCGGCGCGATGATCAACCTGTCCAGTCTCACCGCGGACCAGGACTTCTCCAGCCCGGACGGTTTGTGGTTCTCGCCTTACACCGGCATCTGCTGGATCCAGACCGATGACGGCTATTACACCGACGTCACCAACTGCATGATGCTGGCGGCGCTGCCCGGCCAGGTCGGCGATGGCGAAAGCATCACGGTCGCCGGCACCAATGTCGTCACCCATCGCGGCGCACTGCCCACGGCGGACACCCTGAAGCGTTTCCTGGTGGGCTCGGTGGCGTGTGAAATCACCGGTATCTGTGAGACCCCTGATGGCAAGGCCATCTTCGTCAACATCCAGCATCCAGGTGAAACTACTGCGAACGCCGACATCCTCGACCCGACCAAGTACACCAGCCACTGGCCGGGTAATGATGGTTACGGCGCGGGTGGCAATATGGCACGGCCGCGTTCCGCCACCATCGTCATCACCAAGAACGACGGCGGCCAGATCGGTTACTGATACCGCTTAGGCCATCGATCAACCGGGCCCGCTTCGGCGGTCCCGGTTTTTTTACGTCAATTTTTGCCGACTTCGAAAGACTTGCAAAAAACCTGAACCAATGGCGATACGCCGCTTCAATTACCCGCCAATAACCCCGCCATCCTCACGCGTAATCACCACGGTCGCCGAACGCGGGTAGCGGCCCTGGTTGGGCCAGGTGCCGGTGAGTTGGCCGGCGGCAAACTGTTCCTTGCTGGTCGAGGCGCCGGGGTGCTGAACGTTAACGAACAGGGTTTTGCCATCCGGCGTCGACACCACGCCGGTGATTTCCTGCCCCAGCGGACCGGTCAGGAAGCGGCGCAGATCCTTGCTGACCGGGTCGCAGGCCAGCATCTGGTTGTTGCCGAATTGCGCGTAATCGCCGCTGTTCATCACGCTTTCGCTGATATCGGTCTGGATCCACAGGCGACCATCGCGGTCAAACCAGAGACCGTCCGGGCTGTTGTGGATCTGCTTGGCATCCAGTTTTGCGCCATTGAATTCGGAATCCTCGGCGGGGCCTGACAGCAGGAAGATGTCCCACTCAAAACGCAGCGCGGCGGCATCGCCCGCTTCCTTCCAGCGAATGATGTGTCCCCAGCGGCTATTGGCGCGCGGATTGGCGGCGTCGGCTTCCTTGCGGCTGGTGTTGTTGGTCAAGGTGAAATACACCAGGCCGGTGGCCGGGTCCACCGCGCCCCATTCCGGCCGGTCCATCTTGGTCGCGCCGACGCGATCCGCCGCCAGGCGGGTGTTGACCAGCACATCGGCCTGACTCTGGAAGCAGGTGCAATCCGGCTCTTCGCCCTGATTGATCGGTTGCGGCTGCAACACGCCCTGGCCCCAGACCAGCGGCAACCAATCGCCGCTGCCGTCGTCATTGAATCTGGCGACATACAGCGTGCCATGGTCGAGCAGATGGCCGCCGGCGGTGGCTTTGTGGAAGGGCTGAGCGCTGACGAACTTGTAGATGTATTCGTTACGCGCATCGTCACCCGAATAGCAGACGACAGGCTTGCCCTCCACCGCCGGGTGAAACACCACGCCCTCATGCGCGAAGCGGCCCAGCGCGGTGCGCTTGACCGGCGTGCTGTCCGGCTTGAACGGGTCGATCTCGACCACCCAGCCGAAGGTGTTCGGCTCGTTGCGATAATCCTGGCTGGCATCGGCGGCTTTGCTCGCGGCATCGAAACGCACATAGTCATCCGCGCCGTTGTCCGCCAGATCCCAGGCATAGCGGGCGCTGGCGGTGGCCACGCCATAGCGCGACTGCTCGCGCGGGCGGTTGCCGCGATTGACAAAATAGCTTGCCCAGTTTTCCTCGCAGGTCAGGTAAGTGTTCCACGGGGTGACGCCGTGCGCGCAATTGTTCAGCGTGCCGCGCGTGCGTGTGCCATTCGGGCTGTAGCGGGTTTTCAGCAGATCGCAGCCGCGCGCCGGGCCGGCTATCTCCATCGGCGTCAAACCGGTGATGCGGCGATTGCGGGCGTCGGCAACCACGTCCCAGGCGCCGTCCGGTTGACGTTGAATGCGCAGAATGGAAACACCATGGCCGTTCAACTCTTTCAGCACCTCATCCGCCGGACGCTTGCCGTCGATCAAAGCCGGCACCGCGCTGCGGGTCAAGGCTTGGCCGACCGCGGCGGCGTGCATGAAGCGCGGTTCGATATATTCATGATTCATCACCAGCAAACCGTCACTGGAACTGCCTTGAAACGGATCCTGGCCTTCTATGGGAAAGAAATGCATGCCGTCGTGGTGGCTGCCGACACGCAGAGCCTGGTCGGCGGCGCTGATGCGCGTCGGGTCGAACGCGGCATCGGCCGCGCCGCCGGCCAGCGATGTCCCCCAGGGCGCCAGCACCTGAGTCCGGTAACCGGGCGGAACCATGACGGTATCCGCATCGCTGATCGGCACCGGCGTAAAACCCAGTTTGCCGGCAGATCCGGCATCCGCCGCGGCCACCGGTTTGGCCGAGGCATCCGCGCCGATACCGGCATTTGCCGCGCCACCAAACATCATGGCTATCGAAGCCCCCAGGCCGCCTTTCAATACAGCACGGCGGCTGATTCGCGCCTGCAGAACCTGGTCAAAATCACGATTCGCCGAAAGGTTGCTTAACAGTTCGTCACCATCAAGATTGTCGATGATCATCGTGCAGGTGCGTTGTTCTATCGGGTTATGCATTTCTGACTCCTTGTGTGCAGATTAAAACTTGTTGCCGCACCAGTCCGCATCCAGGCGACAAAATCGGCGGCCGGCATGGGCTTGGCAAACAGAAAACCTTGAACTTCATCGCACTGGCATTCACGCACCAGCGCAAGCTCCTCGACGGTTTCGACGCCTTCGGCAACCACCTGCAAGCCCAAGCTTTTGGCCAACGCGACGATGGAGCGGACGATGGATTGGTTGATCGGCATCTGGTCTATGCCGCGCACAAACGATTGATCGATTTTCATGCGCTCGATCGGATAGCGGTTCAGATAGCCGAGATTGGAAAACCCGGTGCCGAAATCGTCGAGTGAAAGATGCACCCCCAGATTCTTCAGCTCGGCCAGCATGTCCAGCACCCGCGCGGCATCATTCATGATGATGCCTTCAGTCAGCTCAAACTCGATAAATGCGGGATCGACACCGGTTTCGCCGAGCAAACGGCTGACCCGCAAAATGAAATCCGGCTGGCGGAATTGCAGTGGCGAAATATTGACCGCCAGGCGCAACGGCGGCAATCCTTCGAGCATCCAGGCGCGATGCTGGCGACAGGCTTCGGCCAGCACCCAATCGCCGATCGGCACGATCAGGCCGCTTTCCTCGGCCAGGCCGATGAAGCTGCCCGGATTGAGTCTGCCGCTGCGCGGATGATCCCAACGGATCAGGGCTTCCACACCCACCACTTGCTCGCCGGCGATGTCGAACTGAGGCTGGTAATGCAGCACGAATTCTTCATTGGCAAGCGCTTGCTTCAACTCGGCTTCCAGCGCCGAGCGCTCCGAACTGAAGGTGGTCGTGGATGCGGAAAACAACTGGTAACCGTTGCGGCCGCTCATCTTCACCTCATACATCGCGGCATCGGCCTTGCTGAGCAGAATATCGACCTGATCATCGTCGCGCGGATAGATCGCGATGCCGATGCTGATGCTGATGCCGAGTTCGCGATCCAGTATCAGGAACGGCTGCCGCATCGTTTCGACCAGTCGCCGGGCCAGCGCCTCGGCATCTTCCGCAACCTGGATGAATTCCATCAGGATGGCGAACTCATCGCCGCCCAGACGCACCACGGTGTCGCAATCGCGCGCGCAGCCAACCAGGCGGCCGGCGATCGCTTTCAGCAACGCATCGCCAAAGCGATGGCCCAGCGAATCATTGATCTGCTTGAAGCGATCCACATCGATGAACAGCAAGGCCACTTCCCGACCGCTGCGCAAGGCTTCCCGGCAGGCCTGATTGAGCCGATCGGAAAACAGCATGCGATTGGGAATTTTGGTCAGCGCATCGTAATGCGCCAGATAGTGCAGTTCCGCCTGTTTGCGCTGGGTGATTTCATGCAGCAGATCATGACCATGAACCACTCCGACATAACGCTCGTCGCGGGTAATGACGACGCCATTGACCATATGCCGCATATCGGTATAGATGATCATTCTGGCGACATCATCGATCGACGTGCCGATATCGACGACGATCGGTGTGGCGATCGGAAACGCGCCGATCATCGCATCCCGATGCGCCTTCTGGATCTGGCTCAGACTGCGTCTGCCGAACACTTCCTTGCTGAACGGACGCGCAAAAAACTCCATGTACTGGTGCCGGTCCATGATCCCCACCGGCTTGCCGCTCGGATCGACAATCGGCAAGGACAGCAGACCCTGTTCGGCATGAAAACGCGGCAGGATTTCCTGACAACTGGCGCTGGCCAACGCCGGAACCACCGGGTGCAGCAATTGCGCGACGCTAGGACATGCCGGCATCCCGTCTTCGGCCAGATTGATCGCCACCATCGATGAATAGTCACGCGCCTTGGCGTGGGGTTTGGGCTGCATGATGGCCTATGGCTATCCAGTAAGCAGGTAGCGCCGAGCAACATGCCGGCATCTCACCCCCGTAACACGTCCTTCAAGCACACCACAAATCAACGCTGTACAGATCCCGTGCAGACCACCTGAAATGCTTGGGGTGAAAGGATTCAGGCGTGTTTGAGGAAGCGGCGAGCATACGCCGGGTGGATATTCTTCAGCGGCAGCAGGATGGGCAAATCGGCGGTATTGAAGTCGGGATCCCAGGCCGGTTCGCCGCAAATGTAAGACCCCAGCCGCAGATAGCCTTTGATCAACGGCGGCAGCACCGGCGCGCTGGTTGTTTCCAGCGAATCCAGCGGCAACGGACAGCGCGGGAATACCCGCCATTCGATCGGCGACAAATGCTTGTCCTTGACCGCATTCCAGATACCGACGGCGTTGTGGCCACCATCCGCCATGCCGATGCTGGCACAGCCGATCAGATAGTCATGACCGTTGCGGATCATGTATTCCGCCAGACCGGCCCACAGCAGGGTGATGACGCCACCGTCGCGATGATCGGCATGCACGCATGAACGCCCCAGTTCCACCAGATTGCCGCGCAAGTGCTGCAGGCGGGTCAGATCGAATTCGGTTTCCGTGTAATAGTCGCCTACCCGCTTGGCGGCGGATGGACTGAGGATGCGATAGGTACCGACCACCTCGGCAGTATCCGGGTCGCGGACCAGCAGATGCTCGCAATGGGCATCGTACAAGTCGATATCCAGGCCGGGTTCCGGGCTGGCCAGACGCGCCCCCATTTCTTCGGCGAAAACCTGCCAGCGCAGACGTTGAGCCTCGCGCACTTCATCCTGATGCCGAGCCAGGCTGACCTGGTAATGCTTTTTGCCGCCGCCATCCCGAGCAATGCGTTCCTGTAGCATGGGCTTTCCTTCCTTGACGAATTTGCGGCAAAGATAGGCAAGCCCTATTACCCAGGCATGACACAACGATGAACAGTACATGACCCGAATGTTGCGAATGTCTTGAATGTCGCAAGATTCCCTCGGTGCGGGAGGTCAGACAACAAAAGGACGCCCAGGCGTCCTTTTGTTGTCTGACGGCCAAATGTATCGGCCGCCTTCCTTGCGGTTTACTGTCCGGGACACGCTGATCAATTCGTCACCCCGGCGAAAGCCGGGGTCCAGGAAGTTGATTTCACTGGATTCCGGTTTGGTTGTCACCCCGGAGCGAGGTAATCCGGGGCGGAATGACGGAATTGGACTAAATCAGCGCGTCCTTGGAAGACTCGGATGGGTGTTAGTTGAATAGGTAATTGAAATCCGGCCCGGTCGCGGTTTCCGATCGCCATGCCACATTTCCAAGCGTATCGATTCGCCACCGGGTCTGATCAGTCAGCTCAAGTGCATTCGAGTTGTCGAATTCCCTCAGAATCAGGTTGATCACCGCCGATGTGGCGGTATCGGCCTCCACGACGTAACTGGCTTGAGCTGTCCCCAGAACGATTGCCTTGGTGTTGTCGGTGTAACGGGTATAGGTTCCGATGACCCCGGTGTCGCCGACATTGACTGTGGCGGGAATGACCGGGACACCTTGAACTACCCAATATTCGCCATTCGACATGCCCAGTGGCGCGTAGCTGGAAGTAGTGCTGAAGGATTCCGATGTATCGGTGACAGGAAAATTGACGCCGTTAACCGTCAGAGAGGCGTTGACCGTGCTCGTATTCTGTAACGCGACCTGCCCCTCAAAGACCGTATTGATAGCCGGTGCCACGGTTATCGTGCCTGTTCCGGTGACGTTGTACGTGGTGCCGCCAACACTCTGCGTGCCGCTAACGGAAAAGTTCTGCGTATAGCCATTATTGATCTGATCCGCCAACACTGCCGGCATTGAAAACGAACTGGCTGAGACTACCGGCCCCGAACCGCCACCTCCCCCACCCCCGCCGCATGCCGAAACCAGGATAGCAATCAGCAGTGAACCCAAGAGAAATAACACTCGATCATTTGATCTTGCCATGACGACCTCCCATGCCATTAAGGCCCTTATTAACCTAAATATTACTTAGGTATTTACCAGCATATGCAGCGATCTCCTCAAGTCAAGGCACTATTTTTTCATGGGCTGGCACAAGAAATTCCGGCCTCAATCGCAACATCGCGCGGGCGCGCTATCTGAAAGCGTTCCCCGCGCAACATGCCGTGGCGACAGATAACCGGGTTTATCAAGCGAACACTCACCTCGACCACCCCGATTATCGATGCCACGCTCTACACTGCAGAACTGGAGAAGATCAACACCTACTGGCAGGCCTGCAACTACCTGGCTGCAGGCATGATCTTCCTGCGTGACAACCCGCTGCTGCGCGAACCGCTGCAAGCCGAGCACATCAAGCGTCGTCTGCTCGGTCACTTGGGCGCCAGCCCCGAATTGAGTTTCGCCTGGGTGCATCTGAATCGACTGATCGTCAAATACGATCTCGACGCGATCTTTCTCGCCGGCCCCGGCCATGGCGCGCCGGGCGTGCTGGCGCCGGTCTATCTGGAAGGCTTCTACAGCGAGGTGTATCCGAACAAGAGCGAAGATCCGGAGGGCATGCGCCAGTTCTTCAAGGAATTCTCCTTCCCCGGCGGCATCGGTAGCCATTGCACGCCGGAAACCCCCGGCTCGATCCATGAAGGCGGCGAACTCGGCTACAGCGTCTCGCACGCGTTCGGCGCCGCCTACGACAACCCGGACCTGCTGGTGGCGGTGATGGTCGGCGACGGCGAAGCCGAAACCGCGCCGCTGGCCACCTCCTGGCATTCCAACATGTTCATCAACCCGACCCGCGACGGCGCGGTGCTGCCGATCCTGCATCTCAACGTGCGTTCGCCGAAGGGCTGGACCGGGCCGGCCGAAGTCGATGGCAAGAAAGTGGAAGGTTTCTGGCGCGCGCATCAGGTGCCCATCGCCGATGTGCGCAGCAATCCGGCACATCTGCAACAACTCGAAGCCTGGTTGCACAGCTATGCGCCGGAAACCCTGTTCGACGACAGCGGCCGGCTGGTTCCGGAACTGAAAGCCCTGGCGCCGCAAGGCAACCGGCGCAT
>Ga0208244_100520_pt1 | contig 35843 bp, 35 predicted proteins | sample SubbioCR12Aug_5A_FD_184828 | JGI IMG/M metagenome (GOLD analysis project Ga0208244, IMG submission 184828) | Serpentinite rock and fluid subsurface biosphere microbial communities from McLaughlin Reserve, California, USA - CR12Aug_5A (SPAdes) | ecosystem: Environmental > Terrestrial > Deep...
GAGTGTGATATGTATTTCTTGTTCCATCACGATCTCCTTCTTATGGTTTTTGTCTGGCGACTCTAACCTTAGAGGGAGATCGTGCTCTTGTCAAAACATTTATGCCTCACCTTTTGAACGTTACTAATATATTTAACGTGGCTACCGCTACAACCTAAGAAAATACTTCCGATTAAGATTAACAGCACGATAATAATGTGAACGGTTCTTTTCATAAAATCACCCCCCCTGCCATTATAGACGATCCGTAAAATATTATAAACAAATTTTTGTATCCATTGAAAGAGAAGGGGAAGAGCCTTCTTGCCCCCTCCCTTTAACCGTGGGTAAAATAGTGGGAAGATCGCCCGCTGGCCCGCATTCAGCTTATATAGACCCTCAATGTGAAATCAGTAGGTATATTCAAACTTATCGTGTGCAAATTGGTGCCAGCAAATTGGTGCCAGGCATCGGTAATTGCGTGCCCAGCGAAGGGCAGTGCATTCTAACGGGTGAGAGTCCCGTCATGGTAGAAGCCAGAGCCATGTAGCTTGGATGGCAGGGGGAAGGGGAAACGCTTCCTTCTGAAGCCCATCGACGAAGTCCCGCAAGGCGGGATGAGCAACTATCCAGGTCGTAACTTACGTGAACGTAGAAGTAGCCTCGTAATTGCCAAGTTCCACTGGCCGAGCCAGTAATTACCAGGCGAAGGCAGAATCCTATTCCTAAGACTGGCTGAAAGGGAAAAGGGCGGCGGCGGGGTAGCAGCGGCGACATGGATAGAGAGAGGCGCTGTCAACTGGGGAAGCCCTCCTCGTCCCTGACGGAAACGGCAGGAGAAAAGTAGGTCCTATAAGTTGAAAGACGAAATGGACTGACAGGCGAGAGGGTGGCGGATGAGTCTGTAGTAGCGAGGAGGGTAAGGACAACATAACCTTACCGGAGCGAAGGGGCTCTGCTGTATCTTGGGTCTTTCGACGGAGGTGAGGCAGGGGAGAATGATAAAAGCTTCCGTAAATCTGCAGGAGCTGAGGCGAAAGATATACAGCAAAGCGAAGACCGAGAAGCACTGGAAGTTCTGGGGGCTGTACTGTCACATCTCGAAGAAGGAAGTCCTGGAAGAAGCCTATCGAATAGCAAAAGCAAATGAAGGGGCGCCCGGCATCGATGGGAAGAGTTTTGAGGACATCGAAGCGGAGGGAGTGGATGGATTTCTGGAAGGGATCAGACAGGAACTACTCAACCGGACTTACCGACCGATGTCCAACAGGCGGGTGGAGATACCGAAAGAGAATGGTAAGACCCGAATCCTGGGGATACCGACGGTGAAAGACCGGGTGGTGCAGGGGGCGCTGAAACTGATTCTTGAGTCGATCTTTGAAGCGGACTTCAGGGGGTGCTCCTATGGGTACAGGCCGAGGCGACATGCCCATCAAGCGATAGACCGAGTAACGAGAGGGATATTGCAGGGACTGACGAGGGTGGTAGACGTTGATCTGAGCGGATACTTCGATAACATCAGGCATCATCTTCTATTGGAGCAGGTGGGGCGTCGGGTACAGGATGCAGAAATCATGCACTTGTTGAGACTGATCCTCAAAGCCAATGGAACCAAGGGGGTGCCACAAGGAGGGGTGATCTCGCCCCTGTTGTCGAACCTGTACCTCAATGGGGTGGATGAGATGATGGAGAGGGCGCGGGAAGTCACCCGGCGCAAAGGGTACTATAACCTCGACTACATCCGAAGTGCGGACGATATGGTAATCCTGGTTCACGGTCATCCGAGTGAAGAGTGGCTGTTTAAGACTGTACAGAGGCGGTTGAAGGAAGAGTTGGACAAGCTTCAAGTACAGATGAACCTGGAAAAGACCAGGGAAGTGAACCTGAAAAACAGTGGTTGTTTTAGCTTTCTTGGGTTCGACATACGGCTCAATCGGAATCGAAAAGGGAATACCTACGTCAGTAAGACTCCCCGGATGAAGAAGCGTAAAGAGATTGGTAGAAAGGTGAGGGCGGTGCTCAAGTTCCATCATGACAAACCGCTGGAGGAAGTGATCCAGGCCGTCAATGCAGTGGTGCGGGGCTGGGTGAACTACTTCAAGATAGGCAATAGTAGTAGCACCTTTGACAAAGTGAAGCACTTTATTGAGAAGAAGGTGAGACGGTTTGTCATGAAGAGAAAGGGATGGAAGGGCTTCGGCTGGAAGCGGTGGAGTAGGGAAGAGATTTACGGGAAATGGGGATTATACAACGACTACCAGATCCGATATCTCTCTCCGAAAGCGGCTCCAAGTCGATAGGTGTATAGACTTTGTTGCGAAGAGAACAGGAAAGCCGTATGGGGGAAAACCTCACGTACGGTTTGAGGTGGCAGGGGATGGAGAAGTGCTATGGAGAACCTAAACGGGCACGAAACTGCAAACGGTGGACACGGCCAAGGGGACACCTAAAGTAACTCGCCATTCCTTGACCCTACCGGTTTTCAAATTCTCGATCACTTCCCTGAAAAGCTGGTCTTTACGAAGTCAGTTTTGGACCCCGGTCTTGAATTTTTAATCCCCCCGGAAGTTGGCCTATTTATACCAAAAATTTAATTTTATAGCAATTTCCAAATGATTCCATTCCTTAGAAAATAACGTGTCCGTGTCCATTGAGCGTGCCCGTAACTGATAGCATAGCGCATAGCCTAACTACGGAAAACAAAGTCCATTTTCATAATGAAGAAGGGGAGGGAAAGGGAAAGATCGCCATCATGGGGGAAGCGGATTGTGGCAAGGACGGCAGGTTGAGATCGGTAAGAAGCTTACTGGGGTTGCCGGGAAGACGGGAGATGTGGAACATAACGCGTAGGTTGGGGGGCGTCTTGACAGGAGCGGACCGCTGAGTCGAACGGCAATCCCAACACTGAAACCCGTGACTCCCCTATGGGCGATTTCGTATGCTCACTTAATTTGTCTATCGGAATAATAGGGACCACTGGGACCCGTCTGGATATTCCATGATCGGGTCGGGAGGAAAACCCAAAAGCACTTTTTTGTGGAAAAGATGCTAAGAGAATAGGGTGCCAGAGACATTTTACCTTTCTCCAACCTTTTCGCAAATTTCGTTCAAAAAAGTCTCTGATAGCCAAAATCCGGCATTTTGAAGTCTTTTGAGAGTTTCTCCAAGTGACCGGATTAATGCTCTCTTTTTGGCAAGGACGATCATTCCGATAGTCCCAATACAGTGGCATTGAAGCGATAAGGCACAACGTCGGGCCTCACGGTCGTCCAAAATCGCCCAATACCCAGGATTTCTTAATGCAAACGAAAGAACAGCGCTCTCTCCATTACCCAAGTCCCATGCCGCCACACGAGGATCAACGGGACCATTGCCCATGCGCCGTATCCATGAAAGCGAAATGAGTGTCTGAGCGGCAAGGTCCACTTCTCCTTTGGCTGTGACCTCCTTGATCACAGCCTCCGGCACAACAATATCGTTAAACAACGAAGGGAATAAATCTTCGAGTCCGCTCTTGAAAAGGCAGATAAGCGGAGAGGCGTTAACCACAACGCGATTAATCGGCATGACGAAGGTCTTCCATTATTTCATCAGCAGTAGATTGGAAAGGTGATACACCGAAACGGGCTAATGAGAGAATAAAGTCAGCCCGCGTCTGACCGGCAATCTCAGACGCCTTTTCCTGTGAAACAACCCCCATCTCATACCATTTCACGGCTGCAGCCAGTCGCATTTCTGCTGCGAATTCGGAAGGGCTCTTTCGAATCGCCGAAAACACCGTTTCTGGCAGGTCTATCGTTATGGCTACTGACATAATACCTCCTACAGTATTGACCTGACAATACTATAGCATTATAACAAAAATAGCTATCAAAATCCTAACCCTTTCTTTCGCGCCAGTACCCCAACAATCCAGCGCTTTTCGTCACCTTGAGCATGAGAGCACGAAGGCCAAGCAATTCTAATAAAGTATTTTTTCTTTTCTCGATTTAGTCTTCCTCAAATTCTCGATCACTTCCCTGAAAGGCTGGTCTTTACGAAGTCAGTTTTCGACCCCGGTCTTGAATTTTTAATCCCCCCGGAAGTTGGCCTATTTATACCAAAAACCGAAAATGATGGCAATTTCGCTGCACTTTTTTGGGGTAAATAGGTTGGTTTGTTAACCTCTCGATTTTCATTCTTTTTTATCCAGGCATGCCCAAGGCAAATGACATCATTTATGATTTTTTCTCAAATATTTCCCCGCCCACACCAGCTCGGTTTTGGTTATTTCAATTTTCGCCATACCGTTCTCTTCTTTCCCCCTCACCCCCACCCTCTCCCCCGCCTGCCAAAGAACTTGCCTGCCTGCACGAAGCGTTTCGGCGAAGGCGGGTTCGGCGGGCAGGCACCAGGGGAGAGGGGGATTTTGTTTTTCCTCCACTCCATGGGGCCAACACTTTACGCCCAAGATCAGTCGTCCGGTAACGCTGTTTCGGACTTCGCGGCTTGTCAGGGATTGTCATTTCGAGGGACCCCTGCTCGACCAGTGGCTGAATGTGCCGTTTGAAATTCATGTAAACCGGCTTCAGTCCCAAGTGGGCGAGGATATCTTGCTTTCGTTTAGGTATTGAGCAGAACTTCAAGATCATGACTTGCTCATTAACTTGCTCACCGACTTGTTCGGCAGCTTGCCCTGTTGCAAAGAATGAGGGTTAGACAATCGTAATGTAAAACCTTCTGGATTCCCGTTCCCCAATTGATACCTTCGAGGACAAGTTTCACGCCTGCACGCTGAAGCGCTCTGGCGCGTAAGCGCGGGAATGACGACTTTTTACGATTCCATCTTCAGTATTTTCTTAGAATAGCGCCTTTTGCTTTTTTTTCTTAAAGTTGTTTCTTCTAAAGACTCGGGCTCTGAATACACTTCGTTCAAAGCGTTGAAAAGTTCCTTGGATTTCAATTTCTCTAAGAATTCCTTGACCGCCATCACGAACACCTGGCTTCTCGAATACTGATGCTCCTTGGAAAACCTTTCTATTTCGCGAAATATTTCATCTGGAATGGATATGGCTGTTTTCATAAAATCATTATGATAGAAGTTATACCGAAGTCAATACTAAATTGGATGCGAGGAGTGAAGTGGTTGCGAGGCCAAGCCGAAGCAAACCCGGAGATTCCTCGCTTCGCTCGGAACATGCTCCGCAATCTGGCAGTCTAACAATTCCTATAGAAGTTGAAAGCAGATTTGACCAAGAAGGGAAAGAAAAAAGTACTTTATTGCGATCGTATGACCCCAAATTGAGAGATTTAATAAGTGAATATTTTCAACAATATCCCCTACATATTTTCTAAAATAAGGAAGTGTCCCTCATTTCCCTGCCTACCCTGCCTACCAGCAGGCAGGCGTAGGCAGGCGTATTCCAAAATGTTTTCAATTCCTCATTCCGCAATCCGAAATCTGCATTTGAATGGGCCAACTTTTTTATACACGACGCTGCGATTGCAAGATCAAGGACAAACATTTGACCCGATTTATCTTACCGGATATTGGACACTCTCCAGCCTACCTGTTCTTCTTCTCCTTCTTCTCTTTTCTCTTCTCTTTGAGGCTTTTCTGCGGCGCTTTCTTGTTTTCCTTTACCCCTTTGCTCTTCTCTTTCATAACACCCTCCTCTCCTCAGTCTTTCTATTTCTGGGTCCTTCCCTCTTATCAAAAAAAGTGGATACCTGCCTTGGGCTATCTGTTATCAGCTAATCCTTTTGTCCCATGTCAAGGGCTGACCCCTTTGCCGATTTCTATTTGAGCAGCCAGAATCTCCCGGCCGAAATGATCTTGCAGCCATTTTTTCAAGCCCGGAATCCCTTCCATCTCTTTTATCGACCGTGGATTTTTCAAAGCGAAACCATTGATCAAGGCGTTATTCATAAGGATTCCAGGCTCCACCTCTAAATGATTTGCCCGCATATCCCGCCAGGTTTTTAGCGCTTTGACCCTTTTGCGTAAGGGGGAGGACAAATCCGGCCTTCCTTCCCGGGGGTACACCGGAAGCTCTTCATCGGGAATGGCCATGGCCCGGTGGATTTCCTGCAGCAGACGTGTCCCATATCTGTCGATTTGCTTCCGGCTCAGGACTTTCGCCGTTTCCAATTCTTCCAGGCGCAAAGGTTTTTTCATAGCCAATTCCAGGAGGAGTTCGTTGCGGAACACCTTAAAGGGGGGAAGATCCGACTTTTGGGCCTGGGCTTCTCGAAATTCCAGCAAAGCCTCCAGAACCGCAAGACTCCTGGGATCCAGGAGAAAAGCCCCTTTCACTTTTAGGTAAAGGGGGGTATGGCTGGGGGGCGTGAATCGGACCTTGCTCAGAAATAGGCATTCTTCCTCCACCCAGAATAATCGGCCCTTCTCCTCAAGTTCCTTCTCCAGCATACGGGCCAGGGGAATCAGGTACATGCCGTCCATTGCTGCGTATTCCACCATCTCCGGGGAAAGGGGTCTTTGGGACCAATCGGCCCGCTGATATTTCTTATTCAGCTCCACATGGAACCGACTTCGGAGCAATGCTTCCAGGCCGCTCTCCCGGAGGCCCAGAAATTTACAGGCCAACTGTGTATCGAAGAGGTTCTCGACCTCGAGCCGGAAGTCACGGTACAGGGAACGGATATCATAATCCGCCCCGTGGAATACTTTCCGGATGCGGGGATTGGATAAAACGGGGCGTAAAGCGGAAAGATCCCTTAGCGCCAGGGGATCGATTACATAAGAGGCGGATTCCGTAGCGATCTGTATGAGGCATACCTTTTCGAAATAGTGGTACAAAGAGTCCGCTTCTAAGTCAACCCCGATGATTTTGGCCTGACCCAGAATCCGGGCAACCCCTTCCAGATGTGGAAGGGTCTCGATCCATTCATATGAAAATTTATTTTTATCCATCCTTTTTGGCGATTCCTTTCCAATCATTCAAGACATCCCCCCTTACTTCCTCCAGCCATTATTTCTTATGTCCTGTTTTGCACATTTACCGTAGGGCTTCCTCATGTGTAAGAACTCCATTCGTATCTGGCCTAACCTATTCACTGACCTCTTTCGCCTTTCAATTTTTCCGGTGTGCTTTCCTCGAGCCATAGCTTACAAATATTTTTCCACCCGATCCTGCGCCATTTCTTAAATGCTACTTTCAACTCGTTTAAGTCCTTCGCTTCCAGAAGATCTTTCTGGGCGGCTTTCAAATCTTCAAGAGATGCAATCGCTGGCATGGTTTACCTCAAAATATCGCATAGCGCCTTCCAAATGCGGAATGCTGAATTCGAATTTTTAATCCCCCCGGAAGTTGACCTATTTATAACAAAATTTTAATTTTAAGTAAACCAAAGGGGAAGTTTGTGCGGAACGTGCCTTCCATCCCTAACGAAGAAGGGGGCGTGGTTGGAGGTGAAGACCGGGGGATCTCTTCTCAAAATCGGCGCTATGGCAGGGTGTCTCTTGAATTCCTTGTCTAAGAATTGCCTGATCAATGGCCTGCTCCATCCTTTCGGGTGATTGAAGCTTGTATAAAGAGAGAGGTCTCCTTCATAAAATTGTTTCGTCTCCATCTGATGGGCTTCGGCTCCGTAGATCGGCATATTGAAGATGGCAAGATTGAGGAAACCAATGCAATCATGATGTTTAACGACAAACGCAAGAGTCCTTCGGGCCTCTGTCAGGGCTTCTACGGGAGTTCCAAACAGAAGGTAGACATAGGCGGCAATCCCCGCCTTTTTCAGGCTCTTTAATGCTGACGAAGCCTCCTCAAGGTCGATCCCCTTTTGCAGATCATCGAGCACCCCCTGGTCTCCCGATTCCAAACCAAGCTTTAACATTACACATCCCGAACGTTTCAGAGCCAAACAGAAATCCGGATCGGTGAGATCGCGGGTGATCCTCGCAAAGCCATACCAGGATGCACCCGGAGGATTTTTGCAGATGGCCTTTAACAATGACGGACTGATCGCATTGTCCAGAAAATGGATAAGAACCGGCTTATGTTTATGAACAAGGTGGCGGAGATCGTTAATCACTTTGTCTGAAGGAATGGCATGGTAAGAATTTCCCTCGGCCCTTTCCGGACAGAATGAACACCTGTTCCAATAGCATCCGCTTGAGGCGCTGTAGGGAAGAATAGGCCCGGGAGCAAAGTAATCTTTGAGAGGGAAAGAATCATAACTTGGTGCATAAGGAATATCTCCGGCCTCCCTTACCCCCATGAGTAAAAGCAAAGGAACTTCCCCTGGTCCTGCCACAAGATGATCCACCAACCCATTAAAGGGATTTTGCCAATGGGGCTTTCTCATCCATGAAGTCACGAGCCCTCCGCCCAGAATCAATTTTATCCCTGGCCACTCCCATTTAAGAAAACCGATCATTGCGAATGTGCACAGGGCCTGGCTTAAATAGTTGAGCGAAAAACCGATCAGGGAAAGCGGTTCATTTCTCAAAAGCTCGGTGAGCCGTTTCTTAAAATAGGGATAAAAAGGATTGTCTTCTGGATGTTCTGAAGCCCTTAAAAGATCCCCGCTTCTTACAGAAGAGAGTGTTTCGTGCTCATAATTTGTGAGACTAAGACGCACATTGCTGGAACGTGCCTTCATCTCAAGAAGCCGGTTTAGATCCTTGATGGCCCGGCGATAACGATCTTGATTTTTATATCCATCCCAACCCTTGAAAGAATCGAGATGTCCGGGAAGATGATGAAGTGCTCGGGAGGTCCATGTATCAAATGACGCAGGTGGATTCCTCAAAAGGCTGAGAAGCCCTTCCAAATTCGCATCACAAACACTGTACCTAATCCCATGATGATTAAGGGCGCTGCAGAGCTTGGCGATACCTGCTGGAGGCTCGCATGGTTTGGCAACAGGAGGATGGATGAGAAGCATATCAGGTGATCATTAATTTAGAAATAGGTTTCGTTAAATGGTCACAATGCCCGTATCGTTAATAAAAGGTTATGTTTATCGTCTCTTCATTCTTTTCACGTAACCATTGGTCTTTGTCAACAGGAATGAGAAAAAATATGATATTTCAGCTCATCGAAATCGATTTTTTTGTTATTCCCACGAAAACTTGCTTGGCGCAGGCAGACGGGAACCCAAACTGAAAAGACTGGATTCCCCCATATCAAGTACGGGGCAGGCTCTATCAAGTCAGGAATGACGAGACGCGTAAAATTATTTCTGGAACAGGTCCCTTTTAGAGAAAAATCAAAGGAGGCAAACAGAAACTTATAACTTTTTGTAATAATTAGAAAAAATAATTTAAAGCCATTAAATTTTTTTCTTGACAATATATGTATTGTATTATATTGTATTTTAAACTATTTGATGGAGATTTACTTGTCTCAGACAAAGGTTGCCAGAACAATCTATATCAATAGCGATCAGGTAGAGGCCCTGAAAAAATTATCCGACAGGACGAAGGTCCCCCAGGCTGTCTATGTGAGGGAGGCCCTGGATATGCTTCTGGATAAGTATTCTGAACAGTTGAAATTCGAATTTAAAGATTCCTTTACAGAGAAAGCGATTCAGAAAGATTTTGGTTTTTAAGGGGAGATCATTTTGACAGACCGTTTTCGACTGATCTATCTAAAATCCGCAGAGATGGAGAATAATCCGCTGGATCAAACCCTCCCTTCACCTAATAAAGGAAAAGGTCCGGGCCGACCTTCTACCCCATCACCTAATCCTGCTCCCGAAACCCATGCGACCAGGGAGATTCTGAAACAGGCGAAGGCAGACCTCAAACACCCTGACCCGAAAGTGAGGATTATCTCTGTAAAATATTATCTCGAGAAATCCCATCTCTCCATCACCATGCCTCTCCTTCAGGAAATTTTATCCGATCCCGATTCAGGCGTGAGGGCCCAAGCCCTTTCCACTCTGGTCACATTCGGGAGCCCAATCATTTCTCCCTTCCTGAAAAAACATTTAAGGGATCCTGACCCCATGGTCAGGATGGTTGCCCTCAAAGGGATGTTCCGATTCAAGGAGAAGATAGATTTGAATCTTCTTATGCAGTTTCTTAGCGACGATTCTCCCTGGGTGAGACGGAAAGTGGCCACTCTTCTTGGATGGAATCAGATCGAAGGAGTCTTGCCCATCCTCGTGGAGATGTCGGAAGATGAGGATCCAAAGGTGAGAAAGGCAGCCCTCTTTTCCCTCGTCACCCTCTATCCCGAAGAAGGAGTGCAGAGGTTGATGGAGACGATGACCGATTTGGACCCAAATATTCGTAAATGGGCAAGAGACCAGTTGAATAGAATGCTCGAAAGACCGGCAACAAAAGCAACCATTTTCCTTTCGAGGTGACGTTGAGACCGAAAACGATGGCGACCCAATCTCTTCCTCTGATTCAAAAGGCTCAGATTTTTGGGGACAGAGTCTATTCTCCGCAGGTCTTTGCCAGACTTCTCGGAATCTCAAAACAGGAGCTTCTCGAAAAAGAGTCTCAGGGCATCATTCCTCCGGCCAAGAGAAATGAGCGAAAAGAACGGTATTACAAACCGGAGGATGTGGTCAAATATCGCAACTACCTCTCCCTTCCATCGCCCATTCCATCGGTCCGGAAACAGCTCTTCCTCAACTTTAAGGGCGGAACAGGAAAGAGCAGCCTCTCGGCTTCTTATGGGTTTCGTCTCGCCCAGATGGGATTCCGGATCCTGTTGATCGATCTCGACCCGCAGGGGCACCTCACCCAGTGCTTGGGCCTTAACAACGAACAGTATACGAAGACCCTCTATAATGCGCTGGTCGAAAAGGAGGAGATCGAAAAGGTCATCGTCAAAACCGATCTCCCCACGCTTGATATCATTCCTTCGAACCTGAATCTCTCGCCCGTGGAGCTTTCACTCTTTTCGATGAACTCGAGGGAGTTCCGCTTGAAACGACTGCTCAGTTCAATGGAAAAGAATTATGATGTGATCGTGATGGATGCCTCTCCGAGCATCGGGCTCTTAAACCTCAATGCGATCCTGGCTTCCAATGACCTTCTCATCCCTGTTCTGGCCGATTTTCTCTCCTATCATGGCCTGAAGATCCTCTTTGAGACCCTCTCCACCATTGAAGAGGATTTTTCTTTCGTCTTTGAGAACATCTTCATCTTTTTAAACCGGTACAACGAGTCCCACCGGATCTGCAGGCGCTCAAAGAAGGCCCTGGAGACCCATTACAAGAAGTACCTCATCAACACGGTCATCCGCCAGGACACGAAGATAGCTGAGGCCACCAGCCAGGGGACCCCCATTTTTCTATTCGCTCGCTCCTCAAAGGGGGCTGAGGATATACAAAACCTGATCGGAGAAATTTTCGGAATGAAAGGAAACGGATATGACGGATGAGTTCACCAACAATGTCGCACAGAAATTTCCCAACACCCTGAACAAGGAATCGATCGAAAAACCCTGGGATGTCGGAGAGCCAAAAGCAGTCTCCTCGATCAAGAGGATCGTTGAGGAGCCCAAACGTGAAGAGATCACGGACAAGATCCATACGCTCTATTCGGAACTTCGCACCTCCCTGACCGTGCGATCCGCCCTTGAATTCGACCTCAAGCGAGCAAGCCGGGTTCTTGAGGAAGTCAATAAGATCAAGGCAGAGGTGGAGAAGATTGTCGAGATGTTAAGGGCGATGGAAGACTATATGAGGGAACGGCTCAAGTAAACAACATGCCCAACTTCCTTTTTGACCTTATTGTGCAAGGGATAAATCAGGGTATGGAGGAGGCAGGTCGATGAAGATAAAGACTCAGACCATGATAGCCGATGGGTTCGACCGGAGCGTGGCGGAAAAGATGCCGAAGATGAGGAAATTGGAGGAGCCCCTTCTGCAGGAACAGGAAGAGGAATTCCAGCCTCTCGAAGAGGGCCGCTCTGAAGTGACTCAGGAAACACTGCCTTTAGAAAAACCGGTTGAAAAAAGGGCTATTTTTGAACCCTCTGGGTTAGCTATGGAGTCAGGCCAGAATCTCGATGTGTTCAGGCTGATCGAGGACCTCCACACACAGCTTCTGGTCTCAAGCCGGGCGAAGAAGGCCCTTGAAATGGATTTGACCTCCCACCAGAAGACCATCCATCAATTCGCTCAGGACAATAAGGATTTGAGAGCCGAGCTGGAGGCGGAGAGAAAAGAACTTCAGAGATTCAGAGAGGCCCATGCCGAATCGATCTATCTGAAAGAGGAGAACGAGGAGGCCCTCCAGAAGATACGAGAGTTTCAGCAGGAATTGAGGGGCATGAAAGAAAACCTGACCAAGACCATCAGGGAGAGGGATGAAGCGTTAGGCCGGATCAGCGAACTGGAGTCCCAGATGGGTCAGAACGAGCTGGCCCGAATCAAAGGAAGGTTGAATGAACGTGAAGCCTCCCATTTCCACGAAGAAAACCGGGAACTCCAGTCCCGACTCGAAGAGACTCTGACTCAAAATGCGGAGATGGAGAGGAAATACGAGGCGTTAAAGCGATCCTTCAACGAGGTCAAAGAGTCGCTCACTCTCTTGAGAGACTCCTACAAGAGGAACTATTACAACCTTTCCGGAACTTCTGATTAACCCTTGTGGCTGAATAATGGATGGGAGAATTGGGGAGGGGATGAAAAAGTTCTCTTTATCTTGAAAATCTTCTTGCCGCCTTCTGCCTTCTCCTCCTCGCCTCTTGCTGCTTCCTCTTCTTCTTAACAGAAGGCTTCTCGTAAGCCCTTCTCTTTTTCAATTCTTTGAGAATGCCATCCCTGGCGAGCTGGCGTTTCAAAGCCTTGATGGCATTTTCGATCTGATTGTTTTGAACTTTAACTTCCAAAGCCTTTACCTTTAGCCTCCGTTGACCGACTATCTGTCTCTATCTCTTCTGCCGCCCCTGAACTCCCCGCCCTTTTTCTTCTGAGGCTTTGCCTCATTCACAACCAGGGCCCGTTCCATGAAGGTCTTGCCGTTGAGCAGGGAAATCGCTTTTTCGCCCTCTTCTTTTGAGGCCATCTCCACAAAGCCAAACCCCCTCGACCGTCCTGAATAGGTGTCGGTAATGATTTTAACCGATTCGACTGTTCCTGCTTCTGCGAAGAGGTTTTTCAATGTCTCCTCCGATGCCCCAAAAGGAAGATTCCCTACATAAAGTTTTTGGCTCATCATTTTCCTCCTTCTTCAATTTAAAACCCCCAAGACTTTCTAAAGAGCCTCTGGGGGTTCCCAAAAACTTTTTATTAAGTTCAGGCAATTAGTCTCAAGGGTGCCAGAATTCTATCTTTTATAATCGAAACTTAATCGTCTGTCAAGTTAAATTCCACAAAAAAGGTAATTCTTCCGTTGGGGGGGGATTTCATTTCATTGATAGTCGGAGTCGATAGGCGGGGCCTACTGCAGGTCTAACCCCGCTTCCAACATAGGCAGGGCAGGAATGTCCCGCCTATCTGGGGGTAACTAAATTTTTATCAGGGACTTTGTGACCCCTCATAACTGGGGTTACCAAAAAAGATGATTAAAAGAATTGACATTGTTTTTGAGGTGATTTATATAATAGCAGACTTTGTGAAATATTTATCAGAAAGGAGGGGGGATTTTGTACAAGATCACATATAAGAGAGAGATGGCTGAGAATACGGTCTGCCACTTCAAGGTGGATGCGCCCCGTATTGCCAGGAAAGCCAAGCCAGGCCAATTCGTTGTCTTGAAGGCCAATGAGACAGGGGAAAGGATTCCTCTGACCATGGGGGGAACAGACCCGTCGAATGGAACCATCGATCTGATCTTTCAGGTCGTAGGAAAGAGCACTGCTCTTCTGAGAACCCTCAATGTGGGAGATGCGATTCAGGATATTATCGGACCCCTTGGAAAGCCGACCCACGTCGAAGACCTTGGAACCATAGTCTGCGTGGGAGGCGGAACAGGCGTGGCCGTGATGTATCCGATCACCAAAGCCTACAAAGAGGCTGGGAACCATGTGATTGCCATCATCGGGGCCCGAACCAAAGACCTTCTCATTCTCGAAGACGAGATGAAGGCGGCCAGTCATGACTTGAGGGTGACAACCGATGATGGAAGTTACGGTCATCATGGTTTCGTGACCGATGTGCTCAAAAAAATCCTCGATGAACCAAAAGAAGTAAAACTGGTGGTGGGAATCGGACCAGTGCCCATGATGAAGTTCCTGTGCAAGTTGACAAAGGGATATGGGGTGAAGACGATGGTCAGCCTGAATCCCATTATGGTCGATGCCACAGGAATGTGCGGAGCCTGCCGGGTGACCGTGGGAGGCAAGACCATGTTCTGCTGTGTGGATGGCCCTGAATTTGACGGCCATGAAGTGGACTATGATGAGCTGGTCAAGCGGCAGAGGGCCTATCTCACTGAGGAGAAGGCGTCCATGGATCGATTTAAAGAGATAGGAAGATAAGGGGGATGAAGATGGCAGAGAAAGAGAAAAAAGAGAAACCGAAAATTCCAAGGCAGAAGATGCCTGAGCAGGAACCCAAAGCGAGGGCGAAGAATTTTAATGAGGTCCCCTTTGGATATACGCCTGAATTGGCCCAGTTAGAGGCGAGCCGTTGTATTCAGTGTAAGAAACCGAAATGCATTGAGGGGTGTCCGGTGGAGATCGATATCCCTGCCTTTATTAAACTCATTCTTGAAGGAGATTTTATCGGGTCGGCCCGGAAGTTGAAGGAACGAAACAGTCTTCCTGCCATCTGCGGTCGTGTCTGCCCGCAGGAAGACCAGTGCGAGAAGGTCTGTATTGTCGGAAAGAAGGAAGAACCTGTTGCCGTTGGCCGTTTGGAAAGATTTGCTGCGGATTGGGAAAGAGAGAAGGGAGAGGTCTTTATCCCCGAAAAGGCGCCTGCCACAGGTAAAAAGGTGGCGGTAGTGGGTTCCGGACCCGCGGGATTAACGGTGGCCGGGGATTTAATCCTTAAAGGGCATGAGGTGACCCTCTTTGAGGCCCTCCATAAAACCGGGGGCGTCCTGATCTATGGGATTCCGGAATTTCGGCTTCCCAAGGATATCGTTCAGGCCGAAGTCAACTATCTGGAACAGTTGGGTGTAAAAGTGGAATGTAATTGCGTCATCGGAAGAATCGAGACCGTGGATGAACTTCTCAAGGAATATGACGCCATCTTTCTGGGGTTGGGCGCAGGCCTTCCGCAGTTCTTAAATGTCCCTGGTGAGAACTTGTGCGGGATCTATTCAGCCAATGAATATCTGACGCGATCCAACCTGATGAAAGCCTACCTCTTCCCGCAATATGACACACCCATTGCTCGTGGAAAGAATGTGGCTGTTTTTGGAGCGGGGAATGTGGCCATGGATTCAGCGCGAACCGCCCTCCGCCTGGGGGCCGATACGGTCCGGATCATCTACCGGAGATCCAGGGATGAGATGCCCGCCCGTATTGAGGAGATTCACCATGCAGAGGAAGAGGGTGTCCAGTTCTACCTTCTCACGGCTCCAATCAAATTTTTGGGAGACGATAACGGGTGGGTCACAGGCGTCGAATGTCTGCGGATGGAGTTAGGAGAGCCGGATGAATCAGGAAGGCGAAGGCCGGTTCCGATTAAAGGTTCGGAATTTCAATTAGAGTGCGATCTGGCGGTTGTTGCCATTGGCGCAGGCCCGAATCCGCTTCTTCCCACGACCACCCCGGGGCTTGAACTGAATAAGAGAGGATACATTGTGGGTGACCTCGAGACCGGAAAAACCTCCAAGCCTGGAGTCTGGGCAGGAGGAGATATCGTCACCGGGTCGGCAACCGTCATCCTCGCCATGGGCGCCGGAAGAAAGGCCACCAACTCCATTCACGACTATTTGATGAGTAAGTAGCGTCTCCATTCCTGCCTGCTAGAGGACGCATGCTGTGACTAACAGAAGAAAAGGGCGGAACAATTTGTTCTGCCCTTTTTTGAGAGTTCTGAAAAAGGTCAGGAATTTCCATCGCCTGAAGATAAGAAGTTTAGGAGGTCCTCACGGATTTGATTTTGCTTTGGTGAATCGATCTTAAAGTCACCATGGCCTTGGCAACCAACTCTGATCCATCGGTCCTCTGATCAAACACCTCGCTCTCTCCCACTAAAATCTGTCCTCCCTCCCGGAGAATCCGGGATTTACAGATGAGGGTCTTACCATAAGCGGGCTGGAGGAAGTTGATTTTAAATTCGATCGTCAGGATGCGATGGTCTTCCGGGACGAGGCTGAAGGCAGCATACCCTGCGGTATGGTCGGCCATTGTGGCGATGACTCCGGCATGAATGTAATTATCCTGCTGACGATGACGATTTAATATCTTTAACCGCGACTCCAGATAGCCTCTCTCATAATTGACCGCCCTATATCCCACATCTTCAATGAACCCCCTCGAATAATCCTTCTTTAAATACTGAATCCTTTTTATGCCCAACTCCTTTTCCATAAGGCCCCTTTCCATTATTTTCTGGGAGTTACCTTACCATCTATCACTAACCGATACAACTTCGGAGAACCGGTTTCCATAAAGAAGAAATTCACGTCGATTCATCTCAAATCCTTTCTTCTATTTCATCGGAGATGGGGCTAACAGGCCTGCCAGGGCGCCGACAGCGGCTGAGCCCAGTGCAATCAGCCCTTCGGGAATTGTTGCTGCGGTTTTGATGCTCAAATAGAACCCTCCGAGGACTGTTAGAAGAACCGTCAGGCCGAGGAAAGCCACCACCAGCCGGAAGATCCAGCGATCGGATTGAAGGGGTGTGGATAACGTTTGAAGGCTTTCAAGGAGCTTCACTTTCTGATCCGAAGATAAGGAATTATCGTTTGTTACCTGCTGAATGAGGTTCTGAAGGGTTTCTTTTACATTGTTGGCCATCTGTCTCATCCTTTCCGCCCCTAATCAATGGGGGCGCTACATATATTCATTCACTCTCACCCCTGGCCGCGAGATTGTGTCCCAATTAGCCGTTCATCCTTCGATACGCTCAGGACGAACGGCTAAACAATTTTTTTGATGTGCCGTGGTCCGTTCGTGGTGAGCCCTCGACTCACCGTTCGCCATGAGGTTCTCGAAGGGACGAACGGTTCGCTCAGGACAGGCCTTGCCGAACCATAAACGGACTTGCGACACAATCTTCCCTACCAAGGGAAAGGGGATAACGCAGTTAGGGTAAAAATTTAACCACAATTTCCGGACGGAAAACCTCTGTCCCGGAGCCCGATTTTTTAACGGGCTTCTTATTGGCATCGAGCACCGACACATACCAGCGCCCCTCTTTCAGGTTCCTCTTATAACTCTGTGTCCGCCATGTGAAGAAACCCCGACGAATCACTTCGTTTCTGATCGCATCGGCCTGTTCCAGCCACCTCTGTTTCGTAATGCCAATATTGATCAAATCGATCACCCCGATCTCCGACGCCCAGGCATGATAGACTGGCAGCTCTCCTTTTCCCTCCAGCATGGTCAGAGCCCGCTCTCCGGCTTTGATTTCCATCCAGAGGAAGAGGCCCTCACCTTTTCTTACCTCTGCAATATCTGAAAACGGATGTTGGGGTTCGTGGTCCCGAACCTCCCTGCAAAAGGATTCCCTTTCCACTTCGAAAAGGGGCTGGGCAATACTGATATTTGTAAAGAAGGATAATGCAAAAACAATGAGGGTAAAAAGCGGAAGGCTAAAGATTCTACCCATGGATGGCACTATATAAAAACTTGGCTAACCCGTCAAGGTCTGTGGAAAGATAACCTTAACATTGCAGAAAATTTAGTCATACGGACATGGGTGAACCGGTCGTAAAGGCTTCGGGGCGAACCTTTAAGTCAATCAGCACATACGTCTCCGACCCCTGCTGGAGGTCACTTTAGGTGAAATCTACCCATTCCCTTAACATGTCAACTCAATCGCCGTCCGAAGCCTTGAAGAGCGGTTTACCCGTGGCCGTTTATGCAACCGTAAGGATAAGAGATGACAGAGTTTCGAATAGGCCAAGAAACAGGTTACTGGTCCAAAACCTCGCGGATCTTTTTCGCAAGTTCCATGGGTGAGAAGGGCTTCTGCAAAAAAGGTGTTCCGGGTTTGAGGGAGGCCTGATGGATCATGATCCCATCGGTGTATCCAGAGATAAAGAGGATTCTGGTATCGGGATGAAGGAGTTTGAACTGTTCAACCAGTTCTTTTCCTCCCATTTGTGGCATCACCAGATCGGTGAGCACGAGGTGTATCTTCTGATGGGCGGGCTCACGGGCCAATCTCATTGCTTCATCTCCATTGGCCGCCTCCAATACCGTGTAACCCTGATCACGCAGAACCCTGGCTGCCAGGCTCCGTAACGATTCATCATCTTCCACCAGGAGTATGATTTCGTCTCCTTGCGGGAAATCGCCTGTCTCCTCTTGGCGGGAGAGGTCATCTGCTTCTTCATTGACCCATGGCAAATAGATCTTGAAAGTCGTCCCTTGATTGATTTCACTGTAGACCCAGATGTAACCTCCACTCTGCTTCACAATACCATAAACCATAGAAAGCCCCAATCCTGTCCCCCTCCCCTTTATCTTGGTCGTAAAGAATGGATCAAAGATCTTCTCTTTGACTTCCGGTGACATCCCGCATCCCGTATCGGTCACGGAGAGCAGGATATACCGACCCGGTGTCACGTTGAAATGGGATCGAGCATAAGACTTATCCAATTCAACATTTTCGGTCTCGATGATGAGCCTTCCTCCATTGGGCATGGCATCCCTCGCATTTACGACCAGATTGAGGATGGCCTGTTCGATCTGGCCTGGGTCGGTCTTCACCCTTCCCAGATTTTCCGCCAGGCGGATGATCAGTTCAATATCCTCTCCAATGATCCGGTCCAACATCCTCTCCAGACCCTTCAGAAGCTGGTTCAGGTTGAGCACTTTCATGTCCATTACCTGGCGCCGACTAATGGCCAGAAGTTGATGTGTTAATTGAGCGGCTCGATCCGTCGTTCTCTTGATCTCTTGTAAATTTCCTCTCAATGGATGATCTTCATTGATTTCAAGCAAGGAGAGCTGGCTATAACCACTGAGGATGGTGAAGAGGTTATTTAAATCATGAGCGATGCCGCCTGCGAGCTGGCCCACCGTCTCCATTTTCTGGGATTGAAGAAACTGCATTTCCAGTTGCTTCCATTCGGTGATATCTTCAACCATGTGGATGGTGTATGAAGGGCCCCCTCCCAACCCACGGGCGAGAGAGACGTTCACGCGACCCCAGACGACCTCTCCGTCTTTTCGAATGTAACGTTTCTCGATTTGATAATGATCTTTCTCGCCCGCTATCAGTTTCTTATGAAGATCCAGATCCTGAGTGGCATCCTCCGGGTGAGCGAGTTCATTCAAAACTTTGTTGTAAAGTTCCTCTCCCCTGTAGCCTAACATTTTTTGAAGGGCCTGATTGCTCTCCATGACCCGCCCATCTGTATTGACCAGGGCGATGCCGACGGCCATCCCTTCAAAAATGGTTTGAAATTTCGCCTCGCTCTTCTGAATCGCTTCTTTGGTCCGTATAAGTTCTGAGATATCAAACATGAAACCCCGGATGAAACAGGGATGGCCGGATTCATCCCTCACCACTGTCCCTTCATCGCGCACCCAGACGATATGGCCATCACGAGCGATCAAGCGATATTCAGATTGAAACGGTTGGCCATTAGCATGGCTCTTGTAAAATTCCATTAAAACACGCTTTCTGTCATCAGGATAGATCTGCCTGAACCAGAGTTGGGGATCGGTTGACCATTCAGAGGATGGAAAACCCAGCATGGTCTCTATCTGGGGACTGATGTAGAGTCGGCCTCCCGTCTCATCAAGGGCGGTGATGTAAGTGACTGCCGGAATCTGTTCCAACAAAGTTTGGTAATCGATTCCAGAAGTTGGAAGAAGTCCTTTCTCCTCTTCCACTTCTTCTTTCTTCTTTGCAAAACGATCCCTTTTTCTTGCGCCTTGTTGTAGCTTCATCCCAACCTTCCCCTTCCTCAGCAATCTTTTATGATGGGGCATCACCCACGAAAAATGAAAATGATTGTTGCGAACGTATTTTTAGAAAGGTTTGGCGAATTACACAAATAATAACGAATTTCACGAATAAAACCTATTCGTGTCATTTGCTGTCATTCGTGCTATTCGTTCCTATTTTCTGAGTTAAGAGAGGATCTGTGAGGCAATCCTCTCCACCTCAACGATATTGAGAGGCTTCATCAGAAAATCAATGGCTCCCAGGGATTTCGCCTCCTTCTCTGTCTCCTCCCGGTGGGTGGCTGTGATAATGACAACCTCCACTTTCTTCTGATCTTTCCGAAGCCTTTTCAGCACATCCATTCCGTCCAGGCCGGGCATTTTGATATCTAAAAACACCAGACGAGGCGGTTTAGTTTCGATAATCCTTAGGGCCTCATAACCGTTATCTGTCATGACAAGATCGTAGCGGTCGCCCAGCAGGACCTCGAAGGAGTCCAAAATCCCCTGATCATCGTCCACCACTAAAATTCGTTTTGAAAGGTGTTCCATTTCCCCCTCCTCAATTGAAAACATCTTATCAATGATGGTCTCGTAAAAAGTCGTCTCACCGGTCCTGCGGCAGGAACCGGTGTCCAGTTTTTTCATAAGTGTCTTAGATTACTGGATTCCGGCTTTCGCCGGAATGACGATCGTTAGGATTTTTCGACTTTTTACGAGCCCATCAAGTGTTACAGAAGATCAAATTCTCCCTATAAAGGGATTCAGCAAATAGAATGCCAAAGGGCTTTCAACCTTTCAAAAAATAAATCGCCTTAAATTTTAGTAGGTTATAAGCAGGCAAGAAAATGAAGGTGCTAAGGGAAGGCCACCCGAACTGTTAACGATTGTTAACAGTTTTAAAATCCGATTACAGGTAACCTCAATATAAAGGTAGTTCCCAATCCTTTTTCACTCATCACCTCAATCGCCCCCCGATGGTCTTCAATAATCTTATGGGTGAGGGCCATTCCGAGGCCAACGCCACGGTCCTTGGTGGTGAAGAAAGGATTAAAAATGTTTTTCGCCGTCTCCGCATCCATTCCGATTCCCGCATCCCTGAAGATGATATTCAATTCGGGGCGTTTTGAACCCTCCATGGCCGATGAGATTCGGAGAACCCCACCGTTCGGCATGGCCTGGATTGCATTGATGACCAGATTGGAGAAAGCCCGATAAAGCGTCTCTGGGTCGCCCCCGATGGAAGGAAGGGTTCTGTCCAGATGATCTTCAAAATGGATCTGTTTTTTCTTCATCTCCTCGATGTGAAGATCGATGACCTGAAGGATGAGATGGTTTACATCCAGGGCAACGAAGGAGGGCGTTCTTCTCCTTGTCAATTCCAGCAGATCCTCCACCAATTGATTGATCCGGTCGATTTCTCTTGGAACCGTAGTATTAAATTTCTCCATAAAGGAGGGATTTTCAAGCTTTCTCGGAAGGAGCTGGACAAATGTCTTGATTGCGGAGAGAGGGTTCTTGACCTCATGGGCCAACCCTGCCGAGAGGGTCCCGAGGGCGGCCAGCCGGTCTGCCTGTCGGAGTTTCTCTTCGAGGGCCTTTATCTCTGTAATATCCTGAAAAACCGCCAAAACGCCAATTTTCTTTCCCTCTCCATCGGTGAGGACTGAAGCACTTCCAGTCAACCAGAGGCTTCCCTCATCTTTTCTCAACTCCATTTCCGAACGAAATACTCCTTCTTCACAGGATAGTGTCTCGATCATCATTCGATAAAGAGGATGATCTTCACTCAAAACTCGTTCCAACGGAAGGCCTACAATTTCGCCGCTTCTCTTTCCCAGGATGCGCTCAGCCATTTCATTGAGAGTAACGATCTTTTCTTCAAGATCGATGGTAATCAGCCCGTTGGTCATCGAGGATAGCACATTATCGGTATAGGCCTTCAAGTATGTAATCTCACGAAGCTGGTTCTCCAGTTCGGTTTGATGGAGACGGATCTGCTGTATCATATGGTTGAAGTTTTTCCCCAGTTCTTCGATTTCATCTCCGGTATGAATGTCTATGACCTGCTCGAGATCTCCTTTTGCAGCGGCGATGGTCGTTCCCACAAGATTGGAAATGGGTTGGGTGATTCGCCTGGCGAAGAAAACCGATCCAAGGATACCAAGGACAATGGCGAAAATACCCAGAACGAGGAGGTTGAGGCGTGTCTTTAAAATCTGACTGGACATCCCTTCTAACGAGAGACCAATCCGGATGGTCCCCCATTTCTCCTGAGACTCTTTGATGTAAACCGGGATGGAGATATCCAGGACCCTGACTTCTTTTTCTCCATAGAGAATCGGTTGAATCAATGGGGCTCTGGCTCTGGTCGCTTTCTGACTCACTTCGTCCGTGAGGATCATCCCCTGTTTCTCATCATGCTGAGTGTAGGCGGCCACTTTGTCTTCTTTATCGTGGATGATGACATAGAGGACGTCTTCTTCAAGGACAACCCTCTCCGCATTCTGCTTGAGGACAACATAGTTATAAGTAAGAAGAGCGTTCGTGCTCACCGCCGCTAAATGCCTGGCCATGGTGACACCCCGTTTTTGGGCCTCCTCCTGAATCGTTTCGGTCTGCCGCTTTTCCACGATGATAATGACGAGGGCCATGAGAAGGAGAATGAGGAGAGTGGAGTAGAGGATGAGCCTTGTCTGGAGACGAATGGATTTGGGATATCTTTTTGACTCCATCTGAATGGGAAGATTAAAAAAAGGTAACACTTTAGCTTTTTGAAAAAGGGTATCTAATCCCCCTCCATCCCCCTTTGTCAAAAGGGGGAAATGTTTTTCCTCCCTTTGGCAAAGGGAGGTGGGGAGGGATTTTAAAAATTTTATTTCAACCCGCTAAATATTTACAAACCAAGGATTATTTCTTCAACCATATCTTCTTCATCGGGATATAAGGGCCGCCGAGGGCGCTCACCTCAACGCCCCTGACATAAGGCTGATAGACCATCTGGAATAGATGGTTCACCATGGGAACGATCGGTGCGTCGTCCAGAATGATCTCCTCAATCTTCCGATACATTGCCATCCGCTTGAGGTAATCCCGTTCTGCCCTTGCCCTATCGAGAAGACGATCTACCTCCGGATTATGGTAGTTTGTGTAATTATATTTCGATTTTGAATGAAAGAGGGTCCAAAGAAAATTATCAGGATCCGGAAAATCAGCATACCAGGCATACATGAATATTGGAGCCTTTTTTGATGAAAGTAGTTCTTGAAATTTTGGCCAGTTGGTTTCATATTGGATGTCCATTGAGATACCCACCCGAGAAAGAGCATTTTTCACCATTTCGAGCTCTTTCACAGCCAATTCAGATTTAGCGGCTGACCAGAATGGAATGGGTTGTATCCCTCTCCCCTCTGGATAACCTGCCTCCTTGAGCAGCCTTTTTGCCTTTTGTGGGTTGTATTTCAAACTTACTTTGCCTGGTTTATAGCCTGGCATTCCCAGGGGGATAATACTGTCCGTAAGATGAGCCATGCCCTTCAAAATATCTTTACCAATTTCCTCCTTCGGAATAGCAAGATTAATAGCCTTTCTCACTTTTTTTAAATTTAAAGGTTTTGTTTGGGTGTTCAAGCCATAGAAGCGAAGGGACAAGATAGGTTTTTGAAAAAAGATATATTGTTTTGACTTGATAATTTCTTCAACGTCTTTAAAGGGAATGAACGAATCTTCCAAATCTCCTTCTTTAAAACGAAGAAAAATTTCTTCCCTTGGGGCACCATGGAAGATTTTAAAAATAATCTTGTCTAGAAAAGGTTTCCCTTCAAAATAGTCAGGATTTGCTTCAAGGACTATTTCTTCTCTTTCCTTCATTGAAACGAATTTAAAGGGACCTGTCCCCATCGGCGATTTCCCAAAATCCGTTCCTGATTTTTCAACCTCTTCTCTCGGTAATACCTTAAACTTGTTCATCCCTAAAATGGATAAAAATGGAGAATAAGGCTCAGTAAGTTTAATTTCAAATGTATATTTATCAATTGCTCTGAGTCCTTTTACAGTGGATATTTTCCCTTCATGAAATTCTTTAAAGCCAATCACTTTTTCTAAGAAAGGGGCAGCAGGTGATTTCGTTTTGGGATCGATGATGCGGGTGAATGAGTAAATAAAGTCGTCAGCAGTCACTTCTCTCCCATTATGAAATTTAACCCCCTCTTTTAAATTAAAATTGTAAGTTAACCCATCAGGAGAGATTTTCCATGATTTTGCAACTGCCGGGATGACATTAAGATCTTTATCAAATTGAACTAATCCATCAAAAATCTGTTGAATTATAGTAACGGCATACATATCGATGGCAAGGGGTGGGTCAAGGGTTTTAGGGTTAAATTCGAGAGGTCTGTGGTAAGTTCCTCCTGATCTCGGAACCTCGGGGCTCTTTTCCGTAGAAAAACCATTCCGGTCAAAGAGCAGGGTAAAGGAAAATAAGAGGACTAAAACTAATATTAAAACTTTAAATTTCATTGGTAAGAGTGTCCTAAATTTTAGAGAGGGGTTTTAAATATATATAGGGAGAAATAGGAAGGATGTCAAAGGTTATTTAAAAAGAAAGCATAACTAAGAATAGTTATGCTTTCTTTTTTGTGAATTTAAAAAATGGGGGTAAAAATCAATATCCACCACCTTCGGCCAAAACCGGCAGCACATAGGCCATCACTGACAATGCAACGATGACCAACTCGATTGCGATCTTCTTCATGATATCACCTCCTTTTTTGATGGTTTTAGGTTGAGAGGAATGAAACGAGTTAATACAGATGATAAGAGCAATCCGAATGCCAGAACAAAAAGAGAAACCTCCTTTTCGCGGTGGACAATTAAGTGTCTGTTCTCAAAGAGATTTTTAGAAGGGAGGTTTTAAGGGAGAAAAAGATGCCTTTCAACTTAACTGTCAACAACTGTTAACAGCGAGATGGAAAAGGGATGGGTTCGAAGATGAAACCTTCTGATTTAATTAAAGTAGTTTAAACTGTTAACGATTGTTTACATTCCAAAGAAAACATTACAGTCCTATCGGGCATCAGTCCATCTTTTTCATCAGAATGCCAAACTGTTTTGCTTTTTGGATGAGGTAGATCCGGCTGATTTTCAAAATTTTAGCGGCCTCTGTCTGGTTCCATCGGGTAGCCTCAAGGACATTGAGAATCAGTCTTTTTTCAAACTCTTCTCTCGTCTTGATCAGCCCTGCCTTTGAGAGCTTGTCATCTTTTGTGGTTTTGCCTGATGACATTAAGATCTCAAGGGGGATGTCCTCCAGTTCGATCGGGTCGTTACCTTTGGACAGAACGATGATCCTTTCGATGAGATTTTCTAATTCCCGGATGTTTCCAGGCCAGTGGTACCGGAGGAGAACACCCATTGCCTTATCGGAGAATCCGGAAATCCTCTTATTAAAGGAAAGGTTGAATTTGTTGAGAAAGTGTTTTGCAAGAAGGGGAATGTCTTCCCTCCTCTCCCGAAGGGGAGGGATTGAGATGGGGACCACATTGAGCCGGAAGAAAAGATCCTGACGGAATTTTCCGCTTAAAACGCTATCCTCAAGGTTGGTATTGGTGGCGGAGATGACCCGGATATCGACCTTGATGGGTTTGTTCGATCCGATCCGTTCGATCTCCCTCTCCTGAAGGACCCGAAGAAGTTTCGCCTGGAGATCAGATCTTAACGCTGAGATTTCGTCGAGAAAGAGGGTTCCCCCATTGGCATATTCAAATTTTCCGATGGTTCGTGTATGAGCGCCTGTAAAGGCCCCCTTTTCGTGGCCGAACATCTCGCTTTCCATCAGTTCAGGGGGAATGGCTGCACAGTTGACGGCCACAAAAGGTCCGTTCTTTCTACTCCCCTGGCGATGGATGGCACGGGCAATCAGTTCCTTACCCGTCCCGCTCTCGCCGATGATTAAAATGTTGGTGGAGGCGTAACCCACCTTTTTTACGAGTTCAAAGATTTCGAGCATCGCCTTATTCTGGCTGATGATCTGGTCGAATCCCCGAACCGTTTCAACCTCCCTCCGGAGAAAATCCAATTCTCTGTGGAGCTTTTGTTTGCTGATCGCCCGATGGACGGTCGAGAGGATGTCCTCAGGTTCATAAGGCTTGGTGATATAATCGTAAGCGCCTAATCGGATGGCATCCACTGCCTTTCGGGCCAGATTGAGTGCAGAGACCATGATGACATCCAACGCTTCGTCCTGCTCTCTGATCCTGCGAAGGACCTCCAGCCCATCCATCTCGGGCATGTTCACATCTAAAAGGACGAGATCGACGAGCTCTCTCTGAAGAACCTCCAGGGCTTCCCGACCGCTTTCCGCACTTAGAACGCGGTAGTCATCTTCAAGGATCACCTCGAGGGACTGTCTGGCTCCTAATTCATCGTCCACAACTAAGATCGTCGGTTTTATCTCCATCGGTGGTCACTATAAAGGAAGTGGTCTTTTTCGTCAAGATGTAACGGGACAGGGCTCTAAGTTGACTTTTCAGGGAAGGGATGTTAGTTGAGACAAAAAGGAGGAAAGGGATGTATTTTTCCATACAAAAAGAACTCTTCGATCTTCTGCCTGATCTCACGATCGGAATGGTCGTGGCAACGGGCCTGGACAACACTCATTCTTCCAGCGAAATTGACCAACGCCTCCAAGAGGCCATCGAGGCATTGAAGAAAAACTTCGTCGGGGATAAGGCCCAGGATCATCCGAGGATCAAACCCTGGAGAACCGCCTTCACCCGACTCGGGATTTCAGGAAGCAAGTTCCCAAGTTCTGTCGAATCGATGGCAAGGAGAATCCTTAAAGGAGACCCTTTCCCGAAGATCAATCCCCTGGTCGATCTCTATAACAGCATCTCTCTGAGATATCTCGTCCCCATGGGAGGTCACGATCTGGATACGCTTCAAGGGAATATCTATCTCCGATTCGCCGAGGGATGGGAACCTTTCACGCCCATGGGGGGCGGGGAGAGGGTGGCGGTTCCGAAAGGGGAGCTGGTCTATCGGGATGACCAGGAGGTGCTGACCCGGAATTGGGTCTGGCGTCAATGTGAAAAAGATAAGGCGGATGAAAAGACAAGAAATATCTTCATCCCGATCGATGTGTTAGGCGAGGTGGGAAGTGGGCTGGCCGGCGAAATCGTGCGTGACCTCTCCGAAGGGGTCCCGAAGTTTTTAGGGGGAACCCTCTTTTCTGCCATCCTCAACAGGGAAAACCCATCCGTAGAATTCTCTTTCTGAAATCAAAGGGGGGAGAAAACGCATAGGGCACGGCCCTGCCGCAGGAGCCTTGCCTAAAGCAACCCTGTCAGCCAGAGGCTGATCCGCCTCAGGCGGAAAGGGTTGTCCTACTCCAATCGAGTGAAAATATTTTGACAAAATCCCCTCTAACTCCCCTTTGCCAAAGGGGAGGACTTATTATTATCCCCCTTTGGAAAAGGGGGAATAAGGGGGATTTTAATATAGGGTTTAACAAACCTTTAAATAGTCTCGCTATCATGTTTGCAGCTCAATCAAGCAATAATTTTTCACTCAATTGGGGTCCTACTTTTTGAAAAAAAAGGGAAGAGAGTTTTTCCCTTCCCTTTAAAACTATTTCTCTTTCCTCTAGAGGAATAATTGAGCTTCTTCTGAAGAGATTAGAAGCCTTTCTTCTGGATTTCGGCTAAGCCCTCATCCACTGTGAATACGGCGCCGCATTTCGGACATTTAATCTTTACGTCTCCTGCGGTCCCGCAACCGAAAGAAAAGATTGCCAACATCGCCAATGCCAAAAAGATACACACCATTCTCCTCATTACTTTCACCTCCTTTCATTCAGTGTTCTTTCCCTAAAGACTCCTTAAGCCCGGAATAAATATAGGCCAATCGAATAACAGAATTCTCCTCTATTGTCAAGAAAAAAATGGAGAGCTCTAAAAAACTATTTTCGCTCTCTGCATGTCTAATCTGTGTAATCGATCCCTATTCGGTGTAATCAGCGATTTCCATTCTTTTTCAGAAATCTCAAATTATTTCTTCTTCGGCGTCGGTTTCTTAACTGTCTTCTTGGGTTTGGGATGTTTCATTCCGCATGCCATAGTCCAATCACCTCCTCCGTCCGTCTATTGATTTATTTATCCCTTTTAATTTAATATTTGTCAAGAATTTTCTTTTGAGATTTCTCAAAAAGCACAGAAATCGCTGATTACATCCCTGTCTGCCGGGAGGCAGGGATTATGAAACGATTACAACGATTAGAAATGTGTTGAAAATAAATGTAATCTCGTGTAAACGTTGTGTGATCGAGGGACCAGTATTTGGAACCGTTTTAAGGATAAAACATGCCATTCAGATGGGTCAAATCCCCTTTTCCAAAAGGGACGTATTACTTTTCCGGCAATGAAGCCGCCGCAGAAGGGGCGATCGCTGCGGGATGCCGATTCTATGCGGGTTACCCGATCACTCCGTCGAGTGAACTGATGGAGCGCATAGCCGTCCGTCTGAAGGAGGTCGGAGGGGTTTTCATTCAGATGGAGGACGAAATTGCTTCCATCTCCGCTACGATCGGGGCCTCCTGGGCAGGGGCCAAGGCGATGACCGCCACCTCCGGCCCCGGATTCAGCCTGATGCAGGAGTCGATCGGATATGCCGCTTTTACCGAGACCCCCTGTGTCATCGTCGATGTTCAGAGGGCAGGGCCCTGCACCGGACAGGCCACCAAGGTCGGAAGCGGGGATATCATGCAGGCCAAATGGGGTTCTCATGGGGATTATCAGGTGATCGCCCTCTCCCCTTGGTCTTCTCAGGAGATGTATGACCTTACGCTTCGGGCTTTCAACCTCAGCGAACAATACCGCGTTCCAGCAATGGTGATGGCGGATGAAGCCGTCGGCCATCTCAGGGAGACGATCCGGGTGGCTCCCAGGGTGGAGGTCTGGGACAGAAAGAAAAAGAAGGGCGGCGCTCCTTTTGATATCGAGGGAGAAGATGGCGTGCCTCCCATGGCCGCCTTCGGAGAGGGAGAACGCCTCTCGGTGACCGGGTCCACTCACGATGCCTACGGCTTTCGGAAAACCGATGATCCCGAGGTTCACGCCAGACTCGTCGGAAGGATCAATCAAAAGATTTTGAACCATAAGAGATCGATCATCGAAACGGAGGACTATCTCCTGGAGGATGCGGAGGTCGCTCTCATTGCCTATGGGTTTACAGCCCGCACCAGCCTCTATGCCGTCAAGCGGTTGAGAAAAGAAGGACAAAAGATCGGGATGTTGAGGTTGAAGACTCTCTGGCCCTTTTCGGACGAGAGAGTGGCAGAGGTGGGGAAAAAGGTGAAGAGGATTATGGTCCCGGAGATGAATCTTGGACAGGTGGCAGGGGAAGTAAAAAGGTGTGTGGTCTGCGATGTGATCTCCCTCAGCCAGACCAATGGAGAGGTAATCGGACCGGAACTTCTTATAGAAACATTAAAGAAGATATAGGGAGTTGGGGAAATGGGGAGATAGGGAGTTTAAAAAATTGGATTTCACCCCATCTCCTCATCCCCCTATCACCCCATTTCCATTTACGGCAGGGCACTGATAACTGCATGGCATCTGCATAGGAAAAGGTTTAATAATGGTTAGGGCACTCGAGAAATATATCCGTCCGGGAGTAAAAGCCACGCCCTTCTGCCCCGGATGCGGCCACGGCATTCTGATGGGTCTCATTCTGAGGGCCATCGATGATCTGAAGATGGATATGAAGAAGATGCTCTTCGTTTCGGGAATCGGCTGTGCCGCATGGATACCGAGCCCCCACTACAACGGAGACACTCTCCACACTCTTCACGGAAGGGCTCTGGCTTTTGCCACAGGCGCCAAACTCTACAATCCTGACCTCTGTGTGATGGTGGTGAGCGGCGATGGAGACCTCTCCTCCATCGGCGGAAACCACCTCATCCATGCGGCAAGGAGAAATATCGACCTGAAGGTCATTTGTGCCAATAATATGATCTATGGCATGACCGGAGGACAAGTGGCATCGACCACTCCCAGAGGTTCAAAGACCTCCACCACAGGGGAGGGGAATCCTTTTCGCCCATTTGACCTGTGCAAACTTGTGGAGGGAGCAGGCGCCACCTATGTGGCGCGCTTCTCCGTCACCCAGCCTGTTTCGCTCATCGACTCCATCAAGAAAGCAATCCTTCATGTCGGATTTTCCTTCATCGAAGTTCTCTCTCCCTGCCCCACACAATTCGGAAGGCGAAATCGCCTCGACCGGCCGGACGAGATGATGAAGGATCTGATCCAGCGTTGCATCCTCGAGCAGGAGGCGGAGGGGCTGACCGAAGAGGAAAAGGCTGAAAAGATCATCACGGGAGAATTTTTATCATGACCGAGATCAAACAGGTGCGTCTGAGCGGTTTCGGCGGTCAGGGCGTGGTCCTCGCAGGCCTTCTTCTGGGCCAGGCAGGGGTATTCGATGGAAAATATATCTCCGGTTCCAATTCTTATGGGGCTCAGGCAAGGGGTTCGGGCTGTAAATCGGAGATCGTCTTTTCTGATGGCCCGGTCGATTTTCCCCATCTGACGATTGCCGACATTCTCATAGCCATGTCACGGGGAGCTTACGATAACTATTGTACAGACGTGAGAACGGAGTCGGGCCTCATTCTTTATGATCAGGGCTTTGTGACGCCGAAGGACAATCTAAAAGTGAAGCACCTCGGTATCCCTGCAAACGAAGTCTCCGTCAAGAGATTAAAGAACAAGCAGGTGTCCAACATCGTCTTCCTGGGAGCCCTGATTGAGGCAACCCGAATTGTCTCGGCTGGAGCGATACGCAAGGCCATCTCTATGCATGTCAGCGAACGTTTCCGGTCGCTCAACCTGAAGGCCCTTCAAGCCGGAATGGAGCTGGGGAGGGAGTTCAATGGTTGAAGGAAGAACCCATCGCCCGCTCATCCAATCCACGAGATGTCATAGTTGCGATGTCTGTATCAGGGGATGCCCTGCCGAATTGATCCCGGAATATCGGAAGGAAGAAGAGAGTCTCAGGGGAGGTCTTTATCAGGGAAAGATGCGTGAAGTTGCCCGGAAGGGGGGTGTTCCGCTCCCTCCCTGTCAGGAGGCCTGCCCGATCCATCAGGACGCAAGGGGCTATGTGGCCCTCATTGCCAAAGGGAAGTTTAAAGAGGCCCTCGAGTTGATCCGAGAGGTCAACCCTCTGCCTGCGGTCTGCGGATTCATCTGTCACCATCCCTGTGAAGAGGCCTGTTTGAGAGAAGAGGTGGATCACCCCGTTCCCATCCGGTTGCTGAAACGGTTTATCGCAGAGCATGACCGAAAAAGAGAGAGGCCCAGGAAAGGGTTAAGGAAGAGGCGGGAAAAAATCCTCGTGGTCGGCTCCGGGCCTGCCGGCCTAGCCTGCGCCAATGACCTGAGCCTTTTGGGTTTCAGGGTGACAATCTTTGAGGCTCTTCCCGTTCTTGGGGGAATGCTCACCGTCGGAATACCTGAATTTCGACTGCCCAGAGAGATTATCAAGATGGAGATCGACGGGATCAGAGAGTTGGGTGTTGAGATGGAGATCAATCATCCCTTCCGTTTCGATGGGAACGGCAGAACTCTTAAAAAATCCGGGTTCGATGCCATCTTTCTTTCGATGGGAGCCCACCGGAGTTCAAAATTGGATGTTCCCGGCGAGTCTCTCCACGGAATCTTTCCGGGTGTCGAGTTTCTAAGGGACATCAATCTCGGGAGGAAAGTAGAGTTGGGGAAAAAAATGGCAATCATTGGCGGCGGAAATGTGGCGATTGATGTGGCCCGATCAACCCTTCGCCTCGGTTCGAAGAAGGTTGATCTCTATTACCGGCGATCGAGAAAAGAGATGCCGGCCATTCCTGAAGAAGTGGAGGAGGCCATTCGAGAAGGAGTCAATATCCATCTTCTCACCGCTCCGGTCAGGATGATCGGGAGGAGCGGAAAAGCGGTCGGGATGGAGTGCATCCGGATGCGTCTGGGTGAACCCGATGAAAAGGGCAGAAAAAAACCTATCCCGATTCAAGGCTCCAATTTCAAAGTCAATGCGGAGATGATCATCTCAGCCATTGGCCAGAGAGTGGATCAAAACCATTTAAAGGGGCTGGAGAAGAATCCGGATGGAACGATTCATGTCGATCCGGAGACAGGCAAGACGAATCTGAAAGGTATTTTTGCAGGTGGAGATATGGTCACCGGGCCAGGCTGGGCCATTGACGCCATCGCCGCAGGGAAAAGAGGCGCCAAGGCTATTGCGGAGTATCTCACATAAAGATTTAAATTCGAAGCACGAAATTCGAAATTCGAAACAATTTTAAATGACCGAATTCCAAATGCTCAAAACGAAGAAAGTTTAAGACATTTGAATTTTGAACATTTGGATTTGTTTCGGATTTTCCGCCAAAGGCGGATCTGCTTCTGACATGACGATATTCGTATTTCGGATTTCGAAAGTTGATATGACCAAAGAATGTAAAAAAGAAACCGTTCAAAAAATAAAGCGAAAGACCCTTTCGGTCAAAGCGAGAAGGAAAAGCTTCTCTCCTGTTGAATATGGCCTTCTGAGGGAAGAGGCCATCAAAGAGGCGGAGCGCTGTCTGGGTCTGAGGGAGTGTCAATACTGTGAGATCTGCGGTCTCCTCTGCCCGGATCTCTGCATTACCCGGGACGAGAAGACCGGAGAGGTCTTGATCGATCTCGATTTCTGTAAGGGCTGCGGCATCTGCGCATCCGTCTGCCCGAAGGGTGCCATTGAGATGGTGCTGGAGGAGGCGAAATGAGCAGTAAGATACAGATTGACCTGAACTCCGACGTGGGAGAGAGTTTCGGCGCCTACAAACTTGGACTGGATGAGGAGGTCATCCCTCATCTCACCTCTGCAAACATCGCCTGCGGGTTTCACGCAGGAGATCCGGCCGTGATGCGAAAAACCGTCTCCCTGGCGAAACAATATGGCGTTGAGGTCGGCGCCCATCCTGGCTTTCCGGATCTGATCGGGTTCGGAAGAAGGAATATGGACGCCACCCTCGAAGAGATCCAGGACTATGTCATCTACCAGACAGGAGCCCTCCAGGCCTTTGCCGTCTCTCAAGGGCTCAAGCTTCAGCATATGAAAGCCCATGGAGCGCTCTATAATATGGCCGTGGCCAATTCCAAAATCTGGGAGGCCATGGCAGAGGCCGTCTCCAGAGTGGATAAGGATATCATTCTGGTCGCTCTCGCCTCTTCGAACAATGAGTCTCTTCTCGATATGGGGAAACACTACGGCATTCGTATTGCCTTTGAGGCTTTTCCGGATAGGGCCTATCGGAAAGACGGCTCCCTCGTTCCCCGCAGAGAGAAAGGGGCGGTCATTGACGACCATGAGCTCGTTGCCCAAAGGGCGTTGAAGATGGCCATTGAGGGAAAAGTGATCGCCATCGACGGAACGGAGATCGATCTTTGGGCGGACACGCTCTGTGTCCACGGAGATAATCCCGCCGCAGTTCAGATGGTCAAAAAGATCCGGGAGGAACTGAAAACCTCCGGCGTCAATGTGATCTCCATGAAATGGTTCGTTTGACCGCGATAGATAATCTCAAAAAAGGGAAATAGGAAAGAGGGGACATGGTTTTAAAACAACCTTAGCTTGAAGATAGCACTTTTCACCCTCTCCCGCCGGGGGAGAGGGTGGGGGTGAGGGGGAAGTACGTCTGCACTCCCACCTCAATCCTCCCCCGTCAGAGACTGTGTCATAATTAGCCATTCGCCCTTCGACACGCTCAGGACGAACGGCTAAGTCATTGATTCTTAACATACCGTAGTCCGTTCGTGGTGAGGTTCTCGAACCATGAACGGAATTACGACACAGTCTCTCAAGGGGGAGGAGGACTATTGGTTATTTTCATGGTTCAAGGGTGCCCTCTGGGTATGTAGTATTATAGTCAAAGTGGTGTATGGATAAGGTTTTTAAGTTCTTGTCAGGTGCCGGTATTTGATCCGGTGGGGTTGGTCCGCCGCAGCTCCGAGGCGACGCCTTCGATCCGCCTCGTACTCGGAGTAGTTGCCTTCAAACCAGACAATGGCGCTCTCGCCCTCAAACGCCAGAATATGGGTTGCGATCCGGTCGAGGAACCAGCGGTCGTGGCTGATGACCACCACCGAGCCTGCAAAATTCTCGAGAGCCTGCTCAAGCGCTCGAAGGGTGTCTACATCCAGGTCGTTCGTCGGCTCATCGAGAAGAAGGAGATTGGCTCCCTCTTTGAGCATCCGTGCCAGGTGGACGCGGTTTCGCTCTCCCCCTGAAAGGATTCCAACCTTTTTCTGTTGATCGGCGCCTGAGATATTGAAACGGGCCACATAGGCCCGTGAATTGATCTGCCGGCTGCCAAGCTGAATCGTATCCTTTTCCTCTGATATTACTTCCCAGATAGTTTTGTCAGGATTCAGGACATCGCGGCTCTGATCGACATAGGCCATTTTTACCGTCTCTCCTATCCGGATTACCCCTGAATCAGGTTTTTCCTGTTCTGTGATCAATCGGAAGAGCGTGGTCTTGCCTGCGCCGTTGGGGCCGATGATTCCGACGATCCCGCCCGGAGGAAGGAAAAAGGAGAGATTCTCCATCAGAACTCGATCTCCATACGACTTGGTGATATTATGGCTTTCGATCACGACATCTCCGAGCCGTGGCCCCGGAGGAATATAGATCTCAAGGTCCTTGGCTATCTTTTCACCCTCCTGTCCGAGGAGGGCTTCGTAAGAGGCGATCCGGGCTTTCGGTTTCGCATGTCTTCCTTTTGGCGACATCCGGATCCAATCGAGTTCCCGTTGAAGCGTTTTTTGACGCTCGCTCTCTGTCTTCTCCTCAACCCTCAGACGGTTCTCCTTCTGTTCAAGCCATGAAGAATAATTCCCTTTCCATGGAATGCCTTCTCCCCGGTCAAGTTCCAGAATCCATCCGGCCACATTGTCAAGAAAGTAGCGGTCATGGGTGACGGCGATGACTGTTCCGGAATACCGCTTCAGATGCTGTTCAAGCCAGGCCACGGTCTCAGCATCGAGATGGTTGGTCGGCTCATCAAGGAGTAAAATATTCGGTTTTCGAAGCAGAAGCCGGCAAAGCGCCACGCGCCTTCTCTCTCCACCCGAAAGGATTTTCACCGATGTCTCTCCTGTAGGACAACGGAGGGCATCCATGGCCATTTCAAGACGCGAATCGAGATCCCAGGCATCGAGGACGTCGAGTTTCTCCTGCACCTCGCCCTGCCGCTCGATCAGGCGATTCATCTCCTCTTCCGACAGGGGCTCTGAAAAACGTTCGCTGATCCGGTTGAACTCATTCAGAAGTTCAACCGTCTCCTGAACCCCTTCCTCTACAACCTCCCGCACGGTCTTGCTATCATCGAGCTTCGGTTCCTGTTCGAGAAAACCGATGGTGTTGCCCGGGGTAAGGATGGTCTGCCCATTGAACTCTTTATCTTCGCCGGCGATGATGCGAAGCAAAGAACTCTTCCCGGAGCCATTCAGGCCGATGACGCCGATCTTGGCTCCATAAAAATAAGAGAGTGAGATGTCTTTCAGGATTGGTTTTTTATCGTGGTACTTGCTGACGCCGATCATGGAATAAATGATTTTCTGTGATTCGTTTGCCATCTCGCTTTGAATCCTCCTGCTTTTCTTTCGGGACCTCTATTGAACAGATCCCGCTTATTCGCCTGTGTTATTAACAGCCTCAAAATAGTAACGGCATTGATTTGTAAAATCCCTCCTAACCTCCCTTTCCCAAAGAGGGCTTCACGAAATTCTAACATGTTGATATTATTGAGGTAATTTAATACATGATATGGCCATTTCCTAACCAAGTAAAAACCTTTGTAATTCATATACTTACAAACCGGCTACTAACTGTTTT